>Ga0307508_10000882_pt1 | contig 34942 bp, 30 predicted proteins | sample 9_EM_MG_FD_203089 | JGI IMG/M metagenome (GOLD analysis project Ga0307508, IMG submission 203089) | Populus trichocarpa ectomycorrhiza microbial communities from riparian zone in the Pacific Northwest, United States - 9_EM | ecosystem: Host-associated > Plants > Roots > Unclassified | place...
CCGCCGGCTCCCGGCGCGTAGAGGCGGTTCGTGCGTGTCAGCGCGAGGTTGTAGCTCGGGGTCCAGTTGTGGGCGGGCAGCACGTAGTCGCTGGTCGCCGACCAGATCAGCGCGCCGTTCGCGCCGGTGCGTGCCTCGAAGCGAAAACCGCCGGTCGCGCCGGTCTTCACCGGCACGATCACGGTGTTGCTGGTGGTGATGACCGGCGAACCGTAGTGGATCAGCAGCGCGCCGCTCGGCTGGTACTGAGGCGCCAGGTCGAGCGCCGTCGACCAGCGCGTGCGAGTGAGGTCCTGGGTGGCGATCTCGCCGGTCGCCGAGTGCTGCGCATCGCGTCCGAAGCCCCACCACGCCGGGCCGTTGACCGGCGTGACCGGGGTCAGCGGCGCGCCGGCGTCGCCGCCCCCGCCGCCGCAGCCCTGCAGCAGCAACAACGCAGCAGCCAAGGTCATCGCGGGCAGCCAGGCCCTTCCAGGCCAACCATGGAGCGTCAGCGGGATCGGCAGCGTCTTGTGCATGGCAATGTCGCGGGTGTGGTGGACATGGACGGAGTGTGCGTCAGCCGGCGGCCTCGACCACCATCTGCACGCGTTCGCGGCCGTTGTATTCGTCGACGCTGAGCCGATAGGCGAGGCGCACCTTCGCGCCGAGCGGTTCGCTGTGGCCGAACCAGATCGCGTCGCGCACCGCGCCGCCGAGGCGCACCGACAGCTTCAGGTGCTTGGCGCCGACCAGGCGCTGCGAGACGACCTCGACCTCGTCGACGAACACCGGCGCCTCGAAGGCCTGGCCCCAGACCTGCGCGTCGAGCGCGTGCACCGTCTGCGCGTTGAAGTGCTCGACGCCGAGCGCGCCGTCGCTGAGCAGCGTGCGCGACAGCGTGGCCGCGTCCAGCCATTCGGCGGCGACCTGCTGGAACGCGCGGTCGAAGGTCGCGAACTGCGCTTCGGCCAGCGTGCAGCCGGCCGCCATCGCGTGGCCGCCGAAGCGCTTGAGCACCTCGGGATGGCGTTTGGCGAGCAGGTCCAGCGCATCGCGCAGATGGAATCCGGGGATCGAGCGGCCCGAGCCCTTCAAGAGCCCGTCCTGACCGCGCGCGAACACGAAGGTCGGGCGGTGCACGCGGTCTTTCAAGCGCGACGCGACGATGCCGACCACGCCCTCGTGAAAGCCGGCGTCGAAGATCGCGAGCGCCGGCGGTGCAATGTCGGCCTGCTGCGCCATCAGGCCTTCGAGCCAGGCCTCGGCCTGCTCGCGCATGCCGGCCTCGACGTCGCGGCGCTCGCGGTTGATCGTGTCGAGCTGCTTCGCCAGATCGGCCGCGCGGGTGGCGTCATCGGTGAGCAGGCATTCGATGCCCAGCGTCATGTCCGACAGCCGACCCGCCGCGTTGATGCGCGGGCCGAGCGCGAAGCCGAAGTCGAACGCGCTCGCGCGTCGCGCGTCGCGGCCGGCGGCGCTGAACAGCGCGGCCACGCCGGCGTGCATCTGGCCGGCGCGGATGCGCTTCAGGCCTTGCGCGACGAGGCGGCGGTTGTTCGCGTCGAGCTTGACGACGTCGGCGACGGTGCCGAGCGCGACCAGATCGAGCAGCGCGTCGAGCCGCGGTTGTGTGGCCGGCGTGAACACGCCGCGCTCGCGCAGGCAGGAGCGCAGCGCGAGCAGCACATAGAACATGACGCCGACACCGGCCAGACTCTTGCTCGCGAAGCCGCAGCCGGGCTGGTTCGGGTTCACGATCACGTTCGCATCGGGCAGCACGATCTTGTCGTCGATCAGTGCCGGCAAGTGGTGGTCGGTCACGAGCACGCTCAGGCCGCGTGCGCGCGCATGCGCCACGCCCTCGATGCTGGCGATGCCGTTGTCGACCGTGAGCAGCACGTCCGGCCGCTGCTGCAGCGCCAGATCGACGATCGCCGGCGTCAGGCCATAGCCGTGCACCGCGCGATCGGGCACGACGTAGTGCAGCGTGCCGGGTGCGGCACCGAGCAGCGCCAAGCCGCGGATCGCGACGGCGCACGCGGTCGCACCGTCGCAGTCGTAGTCGGCGACGACGCAGACGCGCTGCTGCTGCGCGATCACATCGGCGAGCAGGCACGCGGCGGCCTGCACGCCGAGCAGGTCGGCCGGCGGCAACAGGCGCGCGAGGCCGTCGTCGAGCTCGTCGAGCGTGCGCACGCCGCGGCCGGCGAACAGCCGCGCGAGCAGCGGATGCACGCCGGCCTGCTCGAGCGCCCAGACCGCGCGCGGCGGCGCGTCGCGCAGCTTGATCGTCGGGGTGTGCGCGGCGGCCATCAGAGCGCCTCCAGCACGGTGTGCGGTTCGCTGGTGTTCCAGCGGTTCGCCAGACGCTGCCACAGGCCCTGCGGCCGCGATTCGAAGCGGTGCGCACCGCGTTCGCCGCACAGCGTCAGCGTCAGCGGGTCGCCCGCAGCCAGACCGTCGGCCAGCGCGCCCGCGTCGAGCGCGCGCCAGGCCTGCGCCCAGGCGACCCAGTCGTCGGCGAGCAGCGGCGCGCGCAGCGTCGAATCGATCAGCAACGGCTGCGGCGCCGGCTGCGCCCGGCCGCAGCCACTGAGCCAGAACGAGTTCAGCGTCAGCTCGCCGCGCTGTTCGCGCGCGTCGTTCAGCGCATGCGGATACAGCAGCAGCTGCAGCTCGCTTTGCAGGCGGCGGATCAGCTTGTCCTGCGTGCCGCGCATCCAGAGTTCGACATTGCGGCCGATCACGCGATCCAGCGACGCGGTCGGCAGATCGATCAGCCGCTCATGCGCGACGTACCAGCGCGTCGGCGCGCCCCAGGCGACGCGAAATCCTTCGCTTTCGAACAGCTCGCGCACCGCGCCAAACGCAGCGCGCGATTCTTCTACGCCCAGCTGCAGCGCGGCCGGGTCGGCGAGCGTGACGTGGTCGCGGCCGACATGCCAGTGCGTCGGCGTGACCAGGCCCCAGGCGAGGTCGCCGACCTCGATGCCGTCGTCGGCCGCGGCCTGGGCGGCGAACGGCAGGCAGCCATCGGCGCCGCGCCAACCCTGGGCCTGGGCCCAGGCGCGTTCGTGCGGCGCGGACAGCGTCAGCACATCGTCGTCGTCGCGATGCGTCAAGGTCAGGCGGGACAGCAGCTGCGCCAGGTTCGGCAGCGCGAGGTCGCGCAGCACGTGCGTGGCCGACTCGGACAGCGCCGACGCGAAGGGGATCAGCAAATGCATGGCCGCGATTATCCGGCGCGGTGTCGCGGCGGCGCCGCGAACGCCTCCTGTAGCATCCCACCCCCATGAACTGGCCCTACGAACTTCAGATCGGCTGGCGCTACACGCGTGCCGGCCGCACCGGGCGGCGCAACGGCTTCATCTCGTTCATCTCCGGCGTGTCGATGCTGGGCATCGCGCTCGGTGTCGCCGCGCTGATCATCGTGCTCTCGGTGATGAACGGCTTTCGCAAGGAAGTGCAGGACAAGATGCTGTCGGTCATCGCCCACGTCGAGGTGATGGCCGCCGACGGCAACGCGCTGCCGGATTGGCACGACACGCTCGCGAAGATCCGCGCCGTGCCCGAGGCCGGCACGCAGGTGCTGGGCGCCGCGCCGTTCGTCGCGTCGCAGGCCTTGATGGCGCGCGGCGACGACATGCGCGGCGTGATCGTGCGCGGCATCTCGCCGAACGACGAGGCCACCGTCACCGACATCGCCGCGAAGCTCAAGGACACGGTGCTTGCGCGCCTCGTGCCGGGCAACTGGGGCATCGTGCTCGGCATCGAGCTGGCTCGCTCGCTCGGCGTGCGCGAAGGCGACAAGGTCACGCTGGTGCTGCCGGGCAGCCAGCTGACGCCCGCCGGCACCGTGCCGCGCCTGAAGCAGCTCACGGTCGTCGGCATCTTCGACGCCGGCCACTACGAGTACGACAGCACGCTCGCGCTGGTGCACGTCGACGATGCGGCCAAGCTGTTTCGGGTCGAAGGCCCGACCGGCGTGCAGCTGAAGCTGAAGAACGTCAACGATGCGCGCCAGGTCGGCAGCAGCTTGCAGGCCGCGCTCGGCCCGCAGTACAGCGTGCGCGACTGGACCCGCACCAACGCGAACTGGTTCTCGGCGGTCGAGCTCGAGAAGCGCCTGATGTTCATCATCCTGACCCTGATCGTCGCGGTGGCCGCGTTCAACCTGGTCTCGACGCTGGTGATGACGGTCACCGACAAGCAGGCCGACATCGCGATCCTCCGCACGCTGGGCGCGAGCCCGCGTTCGGTGATGGGCATCTTCATGGTGCAGGGTGCGCTGTCGGGCGTGATCGGCACGCTCGCGGGCGTCGTGCTCGGCCTCTTGATCGCGTTCAACGTCGGCACGCTGGTCGCGATGATCGAGGCGCTGTTGCGCGTGAGCTTCCTGCCCTCCAGTGTCTACCTGATCAGCCGCATGCCGAGCGACCCGCAGAGCGGCGACATCGTGCCCATCGTCGCGATCTCGCTGCTGCTGTCCTTCGTCGCGACGCTGTATCCGAGCTGGCGCGCGAGCCGCGTGCAACCGGCCGAGGCGCTCCGTTATGAATGACGATCAGATCGTGATCCGCACCAGCGGCCTGCACAAGCGCTTCACCGAAGGCAGTGGCGACAGCGCGCTCGACGTGCACGTGCTGCAAGGCGTCGACCTGAGCGTGACGCGCGGCGAGACGCTCGCGATCGTCGGCGCGTCGGGTTCGGGCAAGAGCACGCTGCTGCATCTGATGGGCGGGCTCGATGCGCCGACCGCGGGCCGCGTGCAATTGCAGGGCCGCGACTTCGCCGGCATGGGCGCCGCGGCCCAAGGCGACTGGCGCAACCAGCACCTCGGCTTCATCTACCAGTTCCACCACCTGCTGCCCGAGTTCAGCGCGCTCGACAACGTTGCGATGCCGCTGCGCATCCGGCGCGAGACCAAGCCGCAGGCGCGTGCACGCGCGCAGGACGTGCTCGCGCAGGTCGGCCTGGCCGATCGGGTGCGGCACCGGCCGTCGCAGCTCTCGGGCGGCGAGCGCCAGCGCGTCGCGATCGCGCGTGCGCTCGCCGGATCGCCGGCGTGTGTGCTCGCCGACGAACCCACCGGCAACCTGGACCGCGAAACGGCCGATGGCGTGTTCGCGCTGATGCTGGCTCTGACGCGCAGCCAGCGCATGGCCTTCGTGCTCGTCACGCACGACGAATCCCTGGCCGCCCGCTGCGACCGCGTGTTGCGCCTGAAGCTGGGTCGGCTGACTGATTGATCAAGCGGGCCGCGCGCCGGGCCGCCCCAAGCCGGGCCGAGGGGCTTCATCACCCGGGACAGGCCACGCGCTGGTACGGGTACTCGATCCGGCGCAGCGTGCCGTTGCGCGGCCCCTCGATCCACGCCAGCAGCTGATCGCCGTGGCGCCGGTAGGCCACGCGCTGCGGGAAGTCGTGCTGCAGATTCTCGAACACGACACTGGTGTCGCCGATGCTGATCGAGGTGAACACGGTCCGCGCCTGGCCGGACGGGCTGACGTCGTAGTCAATCAGCTCGCCATGCTCGCGCAGGATCACGGCCTCGTGCGCCACCAGCGTCTCGGCGCGCACCGTGCGGCTCATGCCTTGCATGCTGCCGGCGCGCGGGGCCATCCACTGCTCGTCGACCGTGCGTTCGCCGTTGCTGAGCGACCAGCAGCCGGCCAGCCACGCGAGCCGCTGGATGCCCGTGGTCTGCGCGCACGCGGCCGCACCCGCGAGCAGCAGCGTCAGCGGCCAGAGCGAGGCGGTGCGCATGGTGATCGACGTGTCGTCACTTCGGCGGGCGCACGGCGAGCACCGGCTCGACGATGCCTTGCACGCCGACCAGGCCGAGCACCGTGGTCAACGACATCTGCGCGCCCTCCCAGGCATTGCGCGGGTCGAACCACTCGTCGCGCGTGTGCCAGCCGCTCGACTCGCCGCCCGAGCCGAGGATGATCGCCGGGATGCCGAACGACATCGGCACGTTCGCGTCGGTGCTGGAGCCGCTGAGCCGTGCTTCGCCCTTGCCGAAGGCGGCGATGACGCGCACCGCGGCCTGCACAATGCGCGTGTCCGGCGTCGTTTCGCCCCCGGGCCGGTCGCCGATGACCTTGGTCGTGTAGCTCACCATCGTGTCCGGCTTGTCGGCGCCCCAGCGCTTGTTTTCCTCGGCCACGGCGTCGGCCAGCGTCGCGAGAATCTTCTTCTCGGTGTCGAGCAGCGCGGCCATGTCGTTGGAGCGGATGTCGATCGCCATGCGCGCGTCGCCCGCGATCGTGTTGACGGAGGTGCCGCCGCCGACCGTGCCGACCGTGAACGTGGTCTTGGGCTCCTTCGGGGTGCGAACCTCGCCGATCTTGCCGATCGCGCGGCCCATCGCATGGATCGCGCTGGCGGCGCCGAAGGCCTCGAAGCTGTGGCCGCCGGGGCCGGTGAAGCGCACCTCGTAGCGGTGGCTCGCGGTGCCGATCGTCGTGATCGCGTTCATCGGGCTGGGTTCCAGCCCGACGAAGCCGTCGATGGCCGGGCGGTTGCGGAACACGGCCTTCATGCCGCGCAGGTCGCCCAGGCCTTCCTCGCCGGTGTTGGCCACGAACACCAGGTCGCCGACGGTCTTCACGCGGTTCTCCTCCAGTGCCTTGATCCACGACAGCAGCACCGCGAGGCCGCGTGTGTCGTCGGCGATGCCGGGCGCGTACCAGCGGCCGTCCTTCTCCTTGATCTTGACGTCGGTGCCGGGCGGGAACACGGTGTCGAGGTGGGCCGAGACCAGCAGTGTCGGGCCCTTGCCGCTGCCCTTGCGCACCGCGACCACGTTGCCTTCGCCGTCGATCGCCGCGTCGCTCAGCCCGAGAGCCTTGAAGCGCGACAGCATGTATTCGGCGCGCTCTTTCTCCTTGAACGGCGGCGCCTCGATCTCGGTGAGCAAGCGGAGTTCGGCGAGCGTGCGCGCGTCGTCGGCCTTCACGTCGGCGAGCAGCTTCTTGATCAGCGGCGCATCCAGCAGCTTCGTGTAGGTGGCGTCGATCGCGGGCGAGGGCGCCGCCGGGGTGCGCGTCTGCGCGCTGCACGCGCCGGCGGTCAGTGCCAGCGCGGCGAGGACGATCAAGGTGTGGCGCGAACGAACGAGCATGGGGTCTCCAGGGGTGTGAACAGTCAGGCGAGCAGATCGCCGGTTTCGGGATGGCGCTGCATGTAGGCGCGTGCGTACGAGCACAGCGGCCGCACCGTCCAGCCGGCGGCGCGGGCGTGGGCCAGCGCGGCGCGCATCAACGCACCAGCGATGCCGCGGCGCTCGAGGCGCGGCGCCACGCCGGTGTGGGTGATGCTCATCACACCTGCCTGAAGCCGGTAGTCGAGCTCGCAGGTCTCGCCGTCGACGACGACCTGAAAGCGGCCACGGTCCGCCAGGTGCTCGATTGCGAACGGCATCGAAGAAGCGGTGTGCGACATGCCGGCATTGTGCCGTTGCGCCACCGCGCCGGTGTTCAGCGCGGGTTCAATCGCAGCGGCGTGATCTCGATCGAATGTTTGCCGTCGCCCAGCCAGCAACTGCCGTCCTGCACGCTGAGCTGCAGCTGCATCGTGCGCTGCGCGAGCCCGGCCAGCGCCTGGCTCTGCGCCACGTCGATCTGCCACGCCTCGATGTTGCTCGCACGCGCGACCTTGTTCGCAATGCCGGCCCACCAGATCGGCGTGCTCGCGCTGTAGCTGAGCACGCTGACGCGGTCGGCGCGGCCGCTGGCCCGCAGCAGGCGCTTGTCGTCGGGCTGGCCGACGTCGATCCAGTGCTTGATCTCGCCGGTCAGGTCCTTGCGCCAGAGCGCAGGCTCGTCGGTCTCCCACAGGTCCTTCGCGAGCTCGAGGCCGCCGTGGTCGGCGTCCGCGGGCAGGTTCAGCGCCAGCGCGAGCAGGCGGATCATCATGCGCTCGTCGGTCTCGGACGGATGGCGCGCGATCGTCACCGCATGGTCGACATAGATGTTGCGGTCCATGTCGGCGATTTGCAGATTGGCCTTGAAGATGGTCGCCTTGATGGCCATGGTGTCGGGTGGTGAGTGAGCGGGGGATTAGACCAGAGACAATCGCGCTCACCTCCCGAATCGAAAGCCCGCCATGAGCATGAAAAAGACCGACCTCGTCAAGAACCTCGCGAAGAAGCTCGACGGCCGCATGAAGGCCGCCGACGTGCCGGGTCGTTTCGGGCAGGGCGCCGCGGAGCTGGTGGATCGGCGTGAACAGCGCCGGCGCGACACCGCGGCCGGCCTGGTGCCGTTTGCCTGCAAGCTGCCAGCCGAGTTGGTGAAGCGCCTGCACGAGCGCGCGGCATCGCACGAGGGCGGCGTCAACGCGCTGCTGGCCGAGGTGTTGACGAAGGCGCTGGCCTGACCGGAATGCAAAGAGGCTCCATCGGAGCCTCTTTGGAGTAGCCTGGGCGCCTGCCGCTTCAGCGCAGCTTGCGGCGGCGCCTCAGCGACGCGCCGATCAGGCCCAGGCCCAGGAACATCATCGCGTAGGTCGAGGGTTCCGGCACCGCGGCGGTCACGGTGACAGCGTCGAGCGAGCCGCCCAGCGAGTCGTTGACGCCGATCGCGCGGAAGCTCAGCGTGTCCGAGCCAGTGCCGGTCACGGTGTAGTTGAACACGTGCCAGTCGTTGTCGCTCAGATTGCTGCCGTTGGCGGTGACGGCCGCGAGCGCGAGGCCGTCCCACAGCACCTGGATCACGTTGCTTCCGGCGCTGACGCCGGGGCGCGCCGAGTACGCGAACGACAGGTTGTAGGTCGCGCCGGCCACGGTCGTCAGCGCCTGCGCCATCGCGCTGTTGCTGTAGGAGTCGAGCTCGACGAAGTTGACGCCGTCGAACGCCGCACCGGCGACGTTGTTGCGCAACTCGATGCCCGAACCGCTGACCGTGGTCCAGCCGTTGATCGAGTTGTAGACGCTCCAGCTGCCGGCCGCCTGAGCCTGGTCTTCGAAGCTGCCGTCGACGACGAGGTTCGGGCCCGCATGGGCGGCACCGAAGCAGGCGGCGAGCAGGGCGGCGAGGAGGAGCTTCTTCATGGTCGGGGATCCCGTGTCTGGGGACGCAGCACCTGCTGAATCCGTGACGAAGTGTTTCATGCAACCACAGCAGCACGCCCCCCGCAACCGAGGGGGCGCACCACACTCGGCGTGTGAAAAAGGTCGTATTTCCGGGCGCTCACCGCCGCGTGTCAGGCCGCGTACAGTCCGGCGACCAAGGCAGGGCGCATCACGCGCCGGGAGCATGGCATGGCCTCAGACGAGTTCGACCTGTTCGTGATCGGCGCCGGCAGCGGCGGCGTGCGCGCGGCGCGCATGGCGGCGGCGCAGCACGGCGTGCGGGTCGCGGTGGCGGACGACGCGCCGCTGGGCGGCACCTGCGTCAACCTCGGCTGCATCCCGAAGAAGCTTTACAGCTTCGCGGCGCACTATGCCGAGAGCTTCGAGGAGTCGCACGGCTTCGGCTGGTCCGGCACCGCGCCGGCGTTCGACTGGGAGGTGCTGAAGGCCAACCGCGCGCGCGAGATCAGCCGGCTCAATGCGATCTACGCCCGGCTGCTGGCCGATGCCGGGGTGGAGGTGTTGCGCGGTCGGGCGCGTGTGGTCGGAGCGCATGCGGTCGAGGTGGACGGCCGCCTGCATCGCGCTCGCCGCATCCTCGTCGCCACCGGCGGCCGGCCGGTGCTGCCGACGCTGCCGGGCGCCGAGCTGGCGATCACGTCGAACGAGATCTTCGACCTGCCGCAGTTTCCGCGGCACCTGCTGGTGGTAGGCGGGGGGTATATCGCCTGCGAGTTCGCGTCGATCTTCCGCGGCTTGGGTGCACAGGTCACGCAGCTGTATCGCGGCGAGCAGGTGCTGCGCGGCTTCGACGACGACGTGCGGCATTTCCTCGCCGCCGAGATGGGCAAGAAGGGCGTGGCGCTGCGCACGCGCACCGACGTCGTCCGCCTCGAGCGCGACGCCGCTCGGGTGTGCGCGACGCTCGCCGACGGCAGCAACGTGGTCGCCGACCAGGTGCTCTACGCGACCGGTCGCACGCCGAACACCGCGGGCCTGGGGTTGCAGGACATCGGCGTCGAACTCAGCTCGAACGGCGCGGTGATCGTCGACAAGCACTACCGCAGCAACGTCGCCAGCATTCACGCGCTCGGCGACGTGATCGACCGCCTGCACCTCACGCCGGTGGCGCTGGCGGAGGCGATGACCCTGGTCGATCACCTGTACGGCAGCGGCCAGCGCGAGATGGACTACGCGCTGATCCCGACCGCGGTGTTCACGCACCCGAGCGTCGGCACGATCGGCTTGTCGGAGCAGGCGGCGCGCGAGCGCCTGGGCGCGGTGCGGATCTTTCGCACCGAGTTCAAGGCGCTCAAGCACACGCTGTCGGGCAGCAGCGAGCGCACGCTGATGAAGCTGGTGGTCGACGCGGCGAACGACCGCGTCGTCGGCCTGCACATGGTCGGCGCCGAGGCCGGCGAGACGGTGCAGGGTTTCGCGGTGGCGATGAAGGCCGGCGCGACCAAGGCGATGTTCGACGCGACGATCGGCATCCACCCGACGGCGGCCGAGGAATTCGTGACGATGCGCGAGCCCGTGATGGCATGATGCGCGCCTGCCGAAAACGATCCGACCCGCCATGAGAACCCTCGCCACTTCGTTGCTCACGCTCTCGCTGCTCGCCACCGGCGCCGTCTTCGCGGCCGACAAGCCGAAGAAGGAGGGCGCCTTCGGCAAGGGCGGTGGCCCGATGCTGACGAAAGAACAGCTGCGCAGCTGCATGACCCAGAAGGACAAGGTCGCGCAGCTGGACGACGCGCTGACCAAGGAGCAGACCGCGCTCGCGGCCACAAAGGACGAGATCAAGGGCAGCGGCGAGACCCTCAAGGCCGGCCTTGAAACGCTGGACCGCAGCAACGCCGAAGCGGTGGCCGCGTACAACGAGCAGGCCCAGGCGCGCGACAAGCAGATCGACGACTACCAAGCGCGCGTCAACGCGTTCAACACCCGCGTCGAAGCCCACAAGAGCGACCGCGAGGCCTATACCAAGAGCTGCGAGAACCGCCGTTTCTTCGAGGAAGACGAGATCGCGATCAAGAAGGGCAAGTGACCCTGGCGCGGGGCCTGGCGCCTGGGCCGCCCCTAGAATCGCCGCTTCTCCCACCCCGAGAAGCGCCATGACACTTGCCACGAGCAACCCGCTGCTGCAGCCCTGGAACACCCCCTACGGGCTGCCGCCGTTCGACGCGATCGGCGCCTCGGATTTTGAGCCTGCCTTTGAGGTGGCGCTGGCGCAGCACCGCGCCGAGGTCGAGGCGATCGCCGCCGATCCGCGGCCACCGAGCTTCGACAACACGATCGCGGCCGTCGATCGATGCGGCCGGCTGCTCGATCGTATCGACAACCTGTTCCACAACCTCACGTCGAGCGAGACCTCGCCGGCCTTGCAGGCGGTGGAAACGCGCCTGGCACCGGTGCTGGCCGCGCACCACAGCGCGTTCTTCATGCACCGCGCGCTGTTCGCGCGCATCGATGCCTTGCACGCGCAGCGCGACACGCTCGCACTGTCGCCCGAGCAGCGGCGCGTGCTCGAGCGCTATCACTTCGACTTCGTGCGCGCCGGCGCCAAGCTCGAGCCGGGCGCGCAGAAGCGCTATGCGCAGATCATGGGGCGGCTGGCCGAGCTCACGACGCGCTTCGGGCAGAACGTGCTGGCCGACGAGTCGGCGTTCCAGCTCGTGCTGCGCAGCGACGCCGAGGCCGCCGGCCTGCCCGAGTTCGTGCGCGCCGCGACGCGCCAGGCGGCGCTGGACCGCGGCCTGAACGAGGGCATGCTGATCACGCTGTCGCGCTCGCACATCGTGCCGTTCCTGACCTTCTCCGAGCGGCGCGACCTGCGCGAGCAGGCCTGGCGCGCCTGGACCAGCCGCGGCGAGCATGCCGGCGAGCACGACAACCGCGAGGTCGCGCGCGAGATCCTGACGCTGCGCAACGAGCAGGCGCGGCTGCACGGCTTCGCGTGCTACGCCGACTACGCGCTGGCCGACACGATGGCCGGCGGCCAGGCCGCGGTGACCGCGCTGCTGAAGCAGGTCTGGGAGCCGGCCAAGGCGCGTGCGGCCGACGAACAGCAGGCCTTGCAGGCGCTTGCGCTGTCGCGCGGTGAGACGATCACGCTCGAGCCCTGGGATTGGCGCTTCTACGCCGAGAAGGTGCGCCAGCTGCGCTACGACCTCGACGAAGCGACGATCAAGCCCTACTTCCCGCTCACGCGCATGGTCGAGGCGGTGTTCGATTGCGCCCAGCGCCTGTTCGGTCTGACCTTCATCGAGCAGCCGGCGATCAAGGTCTACCACCCGGACGTCAAGGTCTACGAGGTGCGCGGTGCCGACGATGCGGTCATCGGCGTGTTTTTGCACGACAACTTCGCACGCGCGAGCAAGCGCAGCGGCGCGTGGATGAGCTCGTTCCGGCGCCAGTCGCGCAATGGAAGCGACGGTGTGATCCCGATCGTCATCAACAACAACAACTTCGCGAAGGGCGCGCCGGGCGAGCCGACGCTGCTGAGCTTCGACGATGCGCAGACGCTGTTCCACGAGTTCGGCCACGGCCTGCACGGCCTGCTGTCGAACGTGACCTACGAGCGGGTCTCGGGCACGTCCGTGCTGCGTGATTTCGTCGAGCTGCCGTCGCAACTCTTCGAGCACTGGCTGAGCGAGCTCGAGGTGCTGAAGCGCCACGCGCGCCACCACCAGACCGGCGCGGCGATTCCCGATGCGCTGATCGAGAAGCTGCAGCAGGCGCGCCTGTTCAACCAGGGCTACGAGACGGTGCGCTACACCGCGTCGGCGCTGGTCGACATGGCGGCGCATGCGCGCACCGACGCGCAGGTGCCCGACGTGGTGGCCTTCGAGCGCGACGAGCTCGCGCGCATCGGCGCCCCCGCGGCGGCCGGCATGAACCACCGGCTCACGCACTTCCAGCATCTGTTCGCGGGCTCGGGCTACGCGGCCGGTTATTACGTCTACCTGTGGGCCGAGGTGCTCGATGCCGATGGCTTCGACGCCTTCGTCGAGGCCGGCAACCCGTTCGACCCGGCGGTCGCGCTCAGGCTGCGCCAGTTCATCTATGCGTCGGGCAACTCGCTCGAGCCGTCCGCGGCCTACCGCGCGTTCCGCGGCCGTGCACCGACCGCCGAGCCGATGCTCAAGCAGCGCGGCCTGGTGGTCGGGCAAACCTGATCAGGCCGATTCGACCGGGAAGCGCTGCGCCATCGCGGCGAGGAATTCCTTGAAGCGGATCGGCTTGGTCCAGTAGGCCTCGAAGCCGCTGGCCAGCGCGCGTGCGATGTCTTCGGGCATCGCGTTCGCCGACAGCGCGACGCAGGCGATGGCCGCCGTGTCGGCATGCGCGCGCAGGCGGCGCAGCACCTCGAAGCCGTCGAAATCCGGCAGCTGCATGTCGATCAGGATCAGGTCCGGGCGCAGCACACGGGCGCGCGCCACGCCGCCCGTGCCACTGGCCTCCGAGGCGATGCGCACCCCGGGCAGCTGCGCCATCAGCGCTTCGACGAGCAGCACGTTGACAGCGTTGTCCTCGATGTACAGCACCTGGGCGGAGCGCTGAGGCGGGGCGCCCGTCGGCGCCGCGGTCTCGGCGATCGCCTCGCGCTCGCGCGCGTCGACCGACCACGGTGCAGCGCTGGTCGTGGCGCCGGCGTGGGGCAGCGTGACCTCGAACTGCGTGCCGCGGCCGGGTTCGCTCGTGACCGCGATGTGGCCGCCCATGCCTTCGACGAGCGCTCGCGCGATCGTCATGCCGATGCCCGAGCCCTCGATGCCGTCGCCCTCGCGCCCGAGGCGGTTGAACGGCTCGAACAGCTGCGCGAGCTGTTCGGCGCTCATGCCGCGGCCGGTGTCGCGCACGCGCAGCTGCGCCCGGTCGTCGCGCAGCTGCGATTCGACGAGTACCTCGCCGCCGTCGCGGTTGTACTTGATCGCGTTGCTCAGCAGGTTCAGTAGCACCTGGTGCAGCCGCGTCAGGTCGGCGAGCGCGCTGCCGTCGAGCGAGCCGGTGCGGATCGTGATGCGTCGGGCCGCGGCCGCCTCCTCGACCAGCGGCAGTGCGCGCGCCACCGCGAGGGCCAGCGACACCGGGCGCAGATCGAGCTTGAGCGTGCCGGCCTCGAGGCTGGACAGGTCGAGCGCATCGTTGATCAGCGCCAGCAGGTGTTCGCCGGCGGCGCGGATGTGGCTGAGCTTGTCGAGCTGGTCCGAGCCCGGCCGCTGGCGCGCGTCGATCTGCAGCAGCTGCGTGAAGCCGAGCACCGCGTTCAGCGGCGTGCGCAACTCGTGGCTCATGCGTGACAGGAACTGCGATTTCGCCTGGCTCTCGCGCTCGGCCAGCAGCGCCTGCTGGCGGGCGAGTTCGGCGTTCTTGTGGTCGGTGATGTCCCAGTTCACGCCGACGCGCCGCACCAGCTGGCCCGCCGCATCGAACAGCGGGGCGGAGCGCGATGCGAGCCAGCGGTACTGGCCATCGGGCCAGCGCACCCGGAACTCGTACGCGGTGGCCTGCGTGCCGCCGTGCGGATCGGGATTGGTGTCCAGCACATGGCCGCGGTCGTCGGGATGGGTGAGCGCGAGCCGCTCGTCGCGGTTCAGCGAGACGGCGCGCGGCGCCAGGCCGCGCAGACGGAACATCTGCTCGTCCCACAGCGCGGGCTGGCCGCTGTCGTCGGTCTCCCAGGTGCCGATGCCGGCGTGCCGGGCGATCAGCGCCGCGCGTTCGTTCGCGGTGTGCAGCGCGGCCTGCGCGACGTGGCGGTCGGTCACGTCCATCGCGATGCCGAACGCGCGGGTCGGGTCCGCGCCACTGCGGTCGAGGTCGGCGCGCAGCACCATCCAGCGGGTCTGCCCGTCGCGCATGCGAATCCGGAACTCGATCTCGAACGCGCGCGTCTCGCGCGCCATGAACGCGCGCGTCGTCGCGGCCACGCGCTCGGCGTCGTCGGGGTGCACGCAGCGCTCGATCCACTGGCTCAGCGTCGGCGGTTCGGGCTCGCCGACCAGGTCGAACAGTTCGTACATCTGCGCGTTCCACTCGGTCTCGCGCGTGCCGACCAGCGTGCTCCAGATGCCGATGCGTGCGGCGTCGGCGGCCGCCTCCAGACGCCGCGTGAGCTGTTCGGCGCGGCGCGAGTGCTTGACCTGTTCGGTCACGTCGAGCGAGACGCCGAGGAAGCCGACCGGTTCGCCGTCTGCGCCGCGTTCGATCACGCGGCGCACCAGCAGGTAGCGCCAGGCGCCGTCGGCGCGCCGGTGCCGCACCTCGACGTCGATCGGCACGCCGGTGGCCAGCGCGTGCGCCGACGTCGCCGCGAGCTTGGCGACGTCGTCCGGGTGCGTGACCGAGCGCGCCTCCTCGAGCGTCAGGCCTCCCGCCTTGTACGGAATGCCCAGCACCTTGAAGCCGTGCTCGTTGTACGTGATGCGGTTGGTCTTCAGGTCGTGACGCCAGATCACGATGTCGGCGAGCTCGGTGACGAGCTTGAGCTGGGCGGTGGTGGCATCGAGCGAGCGCGCGAGTTCGTAGACCTCGGTGTCGTCGACCATGATGCCGATCGCGCGTTCCGGCGTGCCTTGCGCCGAGTTCTTGACCTCCCACTGCGATTGGATCCAGCGCGTGCTGCCGTCGGGCTGCAGCACGCGGTAGCGCCGCGAATAGCGGCCGGCCTGGCGCGTGGAATCGATATAGGTGCTCGCCTTGTCCTCGGGATGCATGCGGGACAGCGCTTCGGCGTGATCCGGTGCCTCCGTGGTCGGCTCCATGCCCCAGAAGCCGAACACGTGGCGGTCCCAGCGGCCGACGCCGGTCGCGACGTCGCGCTCCCAGACGCCGATGCGGCCGAATTCCTGCGCCATGTCGAGCAGTTCGGACAGGTGCTGCGCGCGCGCGGCCAGGGCGTGGCTTGCGGTGACGTCGCGCAAGGTCCACAGCCGCTCCTCTCCCAGGCAGGTGATGCGTGCCTGAATCCACAGGGCCTCGCCGCTGGGGCCGCGCAGCGCCAGTTCGGCGTCGTCGATGTGACCGTCGCGCAGGGCCGCGCTCAGCGCGTCGCGCGAACCGCCGGGCTGCCAGTCGGGTGGCGCGGCGCTCAGCAGGTCGGCGCCCGGGGCGAGCCCGGTGGCGCGCTCGAAGGCGGGATTGCACCAGCGCAGCGCGCCGGCCGCGTCGGTCAGCGCGAGCAGGTCGTGGCTTTGCGCCAGCCATGCCGCGAGCAGCGCCGCGGAGGGCGGCGCTGTGGACAAGGGTAGGGCACTGGTGGGATCACTCATGTGGCGCCGGCATCGCGCATCTGCTGCGCGAGACGAGCGACACCGGTACCGAAGTCTAGCGGCGCCGCGCCCGGCGCGGCTCAGGCGACCTGGAGCACGAGCTTGCCGAAGTTCTCGCCGTTGAAGAGTTTCAGCAGCGTCTCGGGGAAGGTGTCCAGGCCGACGACCACGTCTTCCTTGCTCTTCATGCTGCCGTCCTTCATCAGGCCGGCGAGCTCGGCCACCGCGACCGGGAATCGTTCGACGTAGTCGAACACGACGATGCCTTCCATGCGCGCGCGGTTCACCAGCAGCGACAGGTAGTTGGCCGGGCCTTTCACCGGCGTCGTGTTGTTGTACTGGCTGATCGCGCCGCAGATAATGATGCGCGCGCCGCGGGTGATGCGCGTGAGCACGGCGTCGAGGATGTCGCCGCCGACGTTGTCGAAGTAGATGTCGACGCCCTTTGGGCAGGCATCCTTCAGTTGGGCCTTGACGGAGTCCTTGGAGTCTGTCCCGTTCGGGCCAGGGGCCTTGTAATCGATGCAGGCGTCGAAGCCCAGTTCCTTGACGACCCACGCGCACTTGGCCGGGCCGCCGGCGATGCCGACGACGCGGCAACCCTTCGCCTTGGCGAGCTGGCCGACGGTCTGGCCGACCGCACCGGCGGCGCCCGAGACCACGACGGTCTGGCCGGGCTGGGGCAGGCCGACATCCATCAGCCCGAAGTAGCCGGTCATGCCGGGCATGCCCAGCACGTTGAGCCACTGGTTCGGCGTGCCCAGGCGGGTGTCGATCTTGAACAGGCCGTTGCGCTTGAGCTGGTCGCCCGGGACCAGGCAGTATTCCTGCACGCCCGGTGTGCAGCTGACGATGTCGCCGACCGCGAACGCGGGATTCTTCGACGCGATGACCTCGCCGATGCCGCCGGCGCGCATCACCTCGCCGATACCGACCGGCGGGATGTAGCTCTTCGCATCGTTCATCCAGCCGCGCATCGCCGGGTCGAGCGACAGCGACAGCGTCTTGACCAGCACGCCGCCGTCGGCCGGCTCCGTCACCGGCTCGGTCGTGAAGCTCCAGTCGTCGCGCGTGGGCAGGCCGTTCGGGCGTGCGGCGAGACGAATCTGGTGGTTGATGAGGGTGGCGAGCGTGGTCATGGGCGATCTCCGAGAGGCATGAACCGCGAATGGTAGGTGGCATGCCCCGGCGTGCAAGTCACCGACGTGACGCCCATAAAAAAACCGCGGCAAGCCGCGGTTTCGTTTGCAGGGCTTGCGCCCGGCGGGTGCTTACAGAACCTTGATGTTCGCAGCTTGCAGGCCCTTTTGGCCTTGCTTGACTTCGAATTCGACGCGCTGGTTTTCCAGCAGGGTCTTGAAGCCGTTGCCCTGGATGTCACGGAAGTGGGCGAACAGGTCAGCGCCGCCCGCGTCTTGAGCGATGAAGCCGAAGCCCTTGCTCTCGTTGAACCACTTCACGGTACCGGTTTGGGTCGTCATGGAAAACTATCCTATCTATTTCAAATAATGCGCGGCACATGCAGCGCATGCAGCGACACTCAAGAAACGATCAGGGGGATTTCTAACGACGCCTGCTGCGAGAACCGCAACAAGTAGGGGAAGAATCTCGAACAACCACTGTCTTGCGTATAACTGTGGCCCGAATGTACACGAAAAGCGGCCGTGCCGTGCCGTGACGTGGATCTCCATGTGCCTGCACGGGTGCACTGTGTCGTTCAGAATCGACACGAATCACCTCAGGAGACGGCATGTCCGACCACTGGAAGCATGACGGCGTGCGCGTGATCGGCGCCGATTCGCTCGACCCGAATACCGCGCAGACGCCCGGAATGGACCGCCAGGCCGCGATCAATTTCGCGCGTGTCGGCGCGAACAAGCTGTGGGCCGGCACCGTCCACATCCACCCCGACGCGAAGACCGGCGCGCATCATCACGGCCCGCTCGAGAGCGTGATCTACGTCGTGAAGGGCCGCGCGCGCATGCGCTGGGGCGATGCGCTCGAGTTCACCGCCGAGGCCGGGCCGGGCGACTTCATCTACGTGCCGCCGTTCGTGCCGCACCAGGAGATCAACGCGAGCGCGACCGAAGTGCTCGAATGTGTGCTGGTGCGCAGCGACGGCGAGGCGGTGGCCGTCAACCTCGACATCGCACCGATCGAGAAGCCCGAGACCGTGCGCTGGATCGATCCGACCCACCCGCAAGGATGAGCATGGCGTTGCGACTGTCTGTTCTCGACCAATCCGTTTCCGTCGCCGGCAGCACCGAAGACGCCGCGATCCGCGACACGCTGGACCTGGCGCAGCATTGCGAGCGCCTCGGCTATCACCGCTTCTGGGTCAGCGAACACCACGGCCTGCCGACCATCGTCGGCAGCGCGCCCGAGATGCTGATGGCCGCGATCGCGGCGCGCACGACGCGCATCCGCATCGGCAGTGCCGGCGTGATGCTGCCGCACTACAGCGCACTGAAGGTTGCCGAGCAGTTCCGCGTGCTGGAAGCACTCGCGCCGGGCCGCATCGACCTCGGGGTCGGCCGCGCGCCGGGCGGCGACATGCGCACCGCACGCGCGCTGAACCCGAACGCCCACGCGGCGGCCGATGCGTTCCCGGAGCAGGTGCGCGACCTGCAGGCCTGGACCTCGCTGCCGTCGCACCAGGGCATCAGCGCGCATCCGCTCGGTGCCCACGCACCCGAGGTCTGGATTCTCGGCAGCTCCAACTACGGCGCGCAGCTGGCCGCGCATTTCGGCCTGCCGTACGCCTATGCGTATTTCTTCGTCGACGGCCAGGGCGCCGATGAAGCGCTCGCGTTGTACCGGCGCCTGTACCGCCCGAGCGAACGCCACCCCGAGCCGCAGGCCACCGTCTGCGTCTGGGCGCTGGTGGCCGACACCGACGAAGAGGCGACGCACCACGCGCTGGTGCGCGAGCGCTGGCGGCTCGACCGCGAGCGCGGCATCCTCGGCCCGCTGCAGGCGCCCGACGCGATCGCGGCGCGCGGCTTCACGAGTGCCGAATGGCCGACCGTCGAGACGATGCGCCGCAAGGCCTTCGTCGGCAGCGCAGCGCAGGTCGGTGCGAAGCTGCGGACACTCGCGAGCGAATTGCAGCTCGACGAGATCGTCGTCAACACCTGGGCGCACGAGCCCGCGGTGCGGCGCGTCTCGTATGCCTTGCTCGCGTCCGAATTCGGATTGAGCGGGTCATGAACACCATCGCCTTTGAGTTGCGCGGTGAATACATCACGCTCGACGCGTTGCTGAAGGCCACCGGCCTCGCGCCCAGCGGCGGCATCGCGAAGCTGATGGTGGCCGACGGCCTGGTGCAGGTCGATGGCCGCGACGAGCTGCGCAAGACCTGCAAGATCCGCGCGGGCCAGGTCGTGAGCCTGAGCGGCACACGCATCAGCGTGGTTGCTGCGCCGGCCTGATCAGGGCTTGACGACGCCGAGGCGCTGCAACTCCAGGCCCGCGGCGACGTGCTCGATGTAGTGCGTGATGCCCTTGGCGCGCGCCTTCTCGAACGCCTCTTTCGCCTTCGCGGCTTGCGACTGGCCGAGCCAGTATTCGCCGATGTAGAAGTGAGCTTCGGCGAGCGCGAGTTCGCGGTCGTCGCCATCCTTGGTCGCGACCTGCACCAGCAACTGCTCGGGGCCGATCTGCCCGGCGAGCATCGCCAGAGCCGGGCGCGGCCACGCGCCTTTGGCGTCGGCCGCGGCGACGAGCTCGGCGGGCAGCGGGCGGCCGAGGCGCTGCAGCGTGACGGCCTGCCAGAGCTGCGCGAAGACCTTGGCGTTCGCGTCTTGTCGATCGGCCGCGGCCTTCGCAAGGTCGTCGGCTGCGGCCTCGGGCTTGCCGCCCAGCAGACGCGCCTGGCCGCGCCGGTAGTAGGCGTCACCGGCGTTCTGGCCGAGCATCAGCGACTGGCCGAAGTCGGCCTCGGCCGCCGCGAAGTCGCCGCGCGCAAAGCCGATCGCGCCGTGGCAGAACCACGCGACCGCGAGCGAGGGCGCGATGCGCACGGCTTCCTGCACGTCCTTCCAGGCCGGCTCGAGGCGACCCAGCGCGAGCTGCGCGTCGGCGCGCAGGCACAGCGCCTGCGCGAGATCGTCGCCGCCGAGCTGGCCGGCGTCGATGGCCTTGCCGCTGCGCTCCACCGCGGCCTGCGCACGCGCGATCAGGTTGTCCTGCAGCGTCCTGCGGCCGATGCCGAGAAAGCCGCCGTTCGTGACCTGGTGGGGCGCGACCACAAACGTGCCGCCGACGCCGCGCTCCATCTTCTTGAGCTCGTCGAGAAAGGCCGGGACCTCGCCCGCCGGCACCTCGCGGCTCAGCGCCTCGAAGTTCAGCGTCGCGCGGGCGACGCTGCCGCGGAAGCTGCGCGTGAGCTCGGCGCTGAACTGCGGCGTGCCGAAACGCTGCGTCCGCGGCTCCTGCACGGCGCTCACGCTGGATGGCCATTGCATCTCGGCGTCGTAGACCACAGTCACCGGAAATGCCGGCAACCCGATCGCGAAGTTCCGGACCGCCGCGGGCGGCACCGCCACCGAGCCCTGCATGTTGGCCGGCACGAAGCGCATCACCCAGTTGCCGTCCGCGGGACCCGCAAGCTTCGGGATCTTGAAGCGCGCGCGGATCGTGATGCGGTTCTGCTCGAGCTCGTCGGCGAGCGCGGGCGTGCCGATCACGCTCGCGCCCGGATAGCGTCGCTCGATGCCCGCGAGCACGGTGCGCGCGAGGCGTGCGCTGTCCAGGCGCGCCAGCGTCAGCCGCATCGTTTCGGCGCCCAGCCCGACCCAGCGTTGCGTGGTCTCGAGCTCGCCGTCGTCGCCGAAGGCATTGAGCCGGAATTTCTCGCTCAGCTCGTTGCGGAAAATCTCGCGCCGGTTCGGCGAGCGCAGCAGCGTGAGCGCGCGCGTGTCGCGGCCGTCGACGACGAGCACGCTCGCGTCCTCCAAGCTCTGGCCCAGGCGCTCGACCGGCCCGCGCTGGCCGAGCCGGGTCGCGTCCAGATAGACATCGCGCCCGTCGATGCGCGCCTGCACGACCGCATGGTCGAACGCGAGCGGCGTCGCGAGCTGCTTGGCCGGGCCTTGCGGCGAGCCGAGCGAGGCCAGCACTGCGCGTGCCGGGATGCCCAGGGTCTGCAGCACGCGCATCAGCAGCAGCGACTTGTCCTTGCAGTCGCCATAGCGGTTGCGCAGCACCTCGGCGGGCGCATGCGGGCGGTGCGAGCTCTCGCCTAGCGCGACCGAGTAGTAGCGGATCTCGGACTGCACCCATTGCAAGGCCTGCGAGGCCTGTTCCGATCGCGACGGCAGCCGCTGCAGGCGCTGGATCAACGGCGCGAGTTCGTTCGGCAGCGACGCGTCGGCCGGGAACAGCGCATCGGCCCAGCGCGCCACGTCGGCCCAGTCGGCGAACTCGCTGAACTGCAGGAAACGCAACGGATACGCGCCGCGCGGCAGCAGCGGCTCGATCTCGACCGGCGCGAGCTCGCGCTCCTCGAAACGCAGACGGCGCATGCCGTTCGCCGTGGTGACGCTCGGCGTCAGCGTCGACGGCGCGCCATCGCCGACCCACTTCCACTGGATGGCGCGGCCCTCGGGCGCGATCAAGGTGACGCGGCGCAGCTGCACCGGCACCGGCCGTTGCCACGAGGTCGTCTGCACATAACGGGCGCCGAAGATCGGGTTTGCGCCGGTGATCGAGTACTGCAGGTGCAGCGTGTCGCCCACGCGCACATCGGGCAGCAGCAGGCTCGCGGTGATCACGCCGTTGTAGACGCCTTGTTCGAGCCCGACCTCGCGCTGCAGAAAGCGCACCGGCGCGGTGGCGGTGTGGTCGATGATCTCGCCGCTGCCGCGCAGGATCTCGACCTTGTGCAAGGCCAGGCGCTGGTACTGCGGATTGAAGTGCATCGCGACCTGGCCGATCTGGCCGAGCACGCTCGCATCAAACACCTGCTGGGCCACGTTGACGAGCTGCACCGGCTGGTCGGCGACGAGCAGCTGCGTGTCCTCGAGCCGCACCACCAGCGCGCGGCGCGTGGCGGCCGCGTCGGGCGGCACCGGCAGCACCTCGGCCCAGGCCGGCAGCGGCACGCCGCGCGCGAAGGCGGTCGCCGCGACGTTGATCTCCTTCAGCGGCGTCTCGGCCGGCGCCGCAGGCAATTGCGCACTCGCCTGCAGCGACCCCGCGACGAGCAGCAGCGGCACGGCAAGGCGTCGAAGGAACAGGCGGATCGAGGGCAAGGCGGCGTTCGCTGGCGGCGGGGAGTTCGGGGATTGAATCACAAGCCCTCGCGATGGTTCCGTTCCGCGGCATGATGGCGGACATGACGACGAATCTGCTTCCACCACCGATCACCGCACCGGCGCGGCTCACACCGGCGTTGCGCGACCGCGGCCACGCCGCACTCAGCGCCTCCGGGCTGCGCGAGCTGCTGCACAACACCTCGGTCGCCGAACTCGATGCGCTGCGCGCGTCCTGGGACGACCTGCCGCCCGACGCCCACCTGCGCGACGGCGGCCGCTACCGGCGCCGGCGCCACTCGTGTTTCGTCGTCGACGCCGACGCCGTGACCCAGGTGCCGCACCGCGCGCATTGGCAGCCGCTCGAATACAACGCGCTGCACGGCGGGCTCGAACGCTGGTTCGAGCCGATGCACACCAGCGTCGTCGCGGCTCCGGTCTGGGCGACGCTGCTGCGCGCCCTCAGCGCCGAGTGCTCGGCCGTGAAGGGCTCGCAGCCCTGGTATGTGGAAGCGCATCAGTTCCGCATCGACACCACCGACGGCATCGGCCGGCCGACCCCCGAGGGCGCGCACCGGGACGGCGTCGATTTCGTCGCGGTGATCCTGATCGACCGCGCCGGCATCAAGGGCGGCGAAACCCGCGTGTTCGATGCCGACGGCCCCGCCGGTCTGCGCTTCACGATGAGCGAGCCGTGGACGACGCTGCTGCTCGACGATGCGCGCGTGATCCACGAGAGCACGCCGATCCAGCCGCTCGCGCCGAACGGCCACCGCGACACGCTGGTCCTGACCTTCCGCGCCGGCGGCTTCCAGGGCCCGTGAAATGGTGCACCCGGTGGTGGAGTACCGCCACCACCCGCCGAGCGGGTGCTCGGCCGCCTTGGGAGCGGCCCGGCGGCGGCCGAGTTACTTGAGCAGGGTCGAGCGCAGGAACATCACGGTCGCGTAGAACTGGAAGTCCGCGTTCTCCTTGCGCGCGAAGCCGTGGCCTTCGTTCTCGGCGCGCAGGTACCAGACCGGCTGCCGGCCCTCGCGCACCTTCGCGACCATCTGCTCGGCTTCGGTGTAAGGCACGCGCGGGTCGTTCTTGCCCTGCACGACGAACAGCGGCTTGGCGATCTTGCCGGCGTTGGTCAGCGGCGAAACGCGCTGCAGGAACTCGCGCATGGCCGGGTCGCGTTCGTCGCCGTATTCGACGCGGCGCAGGTCGCGGCGATAGCTCTCGGTGTTCTGCAGAAAGGTCAGGAAGTTCGAGATGCCGACGACGTCGATCGAGCCGGCGATGCGCGCCGAATACGTGGTTGCCACCGCCAGGCTCATGTAGCCGCCGTAGCTGCCGCCCGAGACGACGACGCGCGACGCATCCAGCGCCGGCTGCGTCGCGATCCAGTCGAGCAGCGCCCCGATGTCCTTCACCGAGTCCTCGCGCTTGACGCCGTTGTCGAGCGACAGAAAGGTCTTGCCATAGCCCGCCGAGCCGCGCACGTTGGGCTGGATCACCGCGATGCCGAGTTCGTTCAGAAGATAGTTGTAGCGCCCCATGAAGCCGAGCGTGGCCTGGCCTTCGGGGCCGCCGTGGATGTCGATCAGCACCGGGCGTTTGCCGGTGAAACGCGCCGGCGGCTGGTTCAGGATGCCGGAAATGGTGCGGCCGTCGAAGCTCTTCCAGCGCACGACCTGCTCGTCGGCGAAGCTGCTCATGTCGACGCCGGCCGGGGCCGCCGAACGCGTCCATTGTTCGACCTTGCCGCTGGCCGGGTCGAACGCGTAGATCTGGCTCGGCCCCTTGGTGCTGTTCAGCGAGAACTCGAGATCGGGCAGCTTCGTGTGAAAGCGCGTCGAGCCGAGGCTTCCGGCCGGCAGCGCCGGCGCCTTGATCTCTTGCAGCGTGCGCGCGTCGAACAGCCGCAGTTCGTCGCGGCCGTCGACATTGGCCTGGGCCGCGAGCAGCGTGCCGGCATCGTTGACGCTGCTGCCGCTGACGTCCCAGGGGATGTGCCGGGTGAACGGCACGAGTTGCCGATCGGCGAATCGGTACAGCATCAGTTCGCGGAACTCGCTGCCGCGATCGCTGGTGACGAGCAGGCCGGCGTTGTCGCGCGTGAACTCGCCGCTGAAATGAGTCGCCTTGTCGGCGCTGCCCGAGGCAGAGGAGGCGCCGGCGTCGCCGACCCGGGGCAGCAGCTGCGTGAGCCGGCCGCTGGCGATGTCGAGCAGCCAGACCTGCGATTCGCTGGCCGAGAGATAGCGCGTCAGCGAGATCTGCTTGTCGTCCCACGACACGCTGCTCGCGCTCCAGCCGCCGCCGGGCAGCTCGGCGAGTTTGCGCTTGGCCTGCGGTTGCTGCGGGTCGAGCAGCGACAGCGTCTGCGAGATGCTGGCGCGCGAGCCGCCCTGCGCGGTGCGGTCCAGCGGCACCGAAAGCGTGATCAGCTGGCCGGTCGTGTGCGTCCAGGCCTCGAGGCTGTGGCGCTCGTTCGAGTCGGTCAGCAGCGTGACGCGCTTGTCGGCGAGGTCGAGGCGGTAGAGCTTGTCGGCCTCGTCGCCGCCACCGCTGCGTGCGAACACCACGTATTGCCCTTCGCGCGGCTCGTAGCTGGCGACGCGCACCGGGTCGGTGGTGGTGGTCAGTTGTTCGGGCTCGGCCATCGGCGCGGCGACGCGGAAGAGCTGCGTGGTGCTGGCGCCGGCGGGGCGGTGCGAGACCAGCATCTCGCGGCGCAGCGGGTGCCAGTCGAGGAACACATGGCCGCGGAAGTCGGTGTACTTCGCGACTTCGGCCGCGACGCTCGCCGGGATCGGCGGAATGCCTTGCACGACGAGATTGGGGTTCGGGGCGATGACGGCGCCCGGGGTGACCGGTGCCGTGGTGGAGCAAGCTGCCGTGAGAGCCGCCACCGTGGCGAGCATGGACGCGGCGAGAGTGAGTGATCTCATGCGGATGCGGCGCGGGCTTGTGGCGGCGCCGTTCAGGTGGGACAAGGCGCCGATTGTGGCAAACGGCGGCGCCCGCCGACGCAGGTTCATCCCGCGGGCCTGCAGTTCACGCGCCGCTTCCGACGCTTCGTCGCAAGCGCATGGAAGGGCGCGGCCGGCGTGCCGATACTTCACTCCATCGACACCGAAGACACCGAAGGAGCCCACGATGAAGAACCTCACCAACCACCTGACCCGCATCACCACGATCGCCGCGGTGGCGGCGGCCGGCTTCATGATGCAAACGGCGCACGCGGCTCCGAACGATGCGCGGGTGATCCAGCTGCCGACGGTGTTCGTCACCGGGAAGCGCATCCCGGTCGTGCAACTCGAGACGGTCGTGATCGTCGCGAAACGCTTCGCGCCGGCGAGCACCGTGGTGGCGCAGCGTACGCAGCGCAATCCGCCGGTCTGAGACTCGGCCGGCGCCGGGCCGCTCCCAAGGCGGCCGGGTACCCGCCCGGCGGGTGGTGGCAGTACCCCGCCACCGGGTGCCTCACGTCGTCAGGCGTCGCGCACGTCGGCGACCGGATTCGCGCCGAAGTCGGCGCGGTTCAGGTAGGCCAGCACCCGGGCAGCCGCGTCCTCAGGCGACGTGAGCTGCCCTTTCTCTTTCAGGCCGACGAAGTTGGCCAGCTCCGGGAACACCGCCGGATCACCGGCGCGCAAGTGCTGCTGCATCTCGGTGTCGATGACGCCGGGCGCGAGCGACACGAGCTTGGCACCGTTCGGGCGCTGCGCCTCGTCGAGCGCGAGGGCGCGCGTCAGGTGGTCCAGGCCCGCCTTCGACGCGCAGTACGAGGCCTGACTGGCCATCGCGCGCCGGCCCAGACCCGACGAGATGTTCAGCACGCGCTTGGACGCGGCCCAGATGCGGGTCGCGCGCAGGAATGCCGCACTCAGCAGCAGCGGCGCCTCGAGGCCGACGCGCAGCGCCGACGACAGCTCGACATCGCTGCACTCCTCGATCGGACCGATGCGCGTGAGCGCCGCCGCGTTGTTGATCAGCGTGACGCTGGCGAACGCGTTCGGATCCTGCGCGGCCAGCCAGGCTTCGAGCCGCGCGGCGGCCTCGACGGGCTGCGCCAGATCGATCGCCCATTGTTCGCAGCCCGGGCCGGCCGCCTCCAGGGCGGCATTGCGCCGGCGCGACAGGCACAGCAGCAGGTTCTCCGGGGCGAGCAGCTGCCGCGCCATCGCCGCGCCCATGCCGCGCGACGCGCCGGTCAGGACGAACAGATGGCGCGCCATCAGGCGCCGGTCACGCGAGCGCGTTTTGCTGGATTCCCGCGATCGCCCACTCGCGGCTGCCGTCGGCCGGCTTCACGAGGTGCCAGACCTCGTCGAACGGCGCGGCCACGCCGTCCTTTTCTTCGCGGATCAGGCCGTGGAAACGCACGCTCACGAGTTGGCGCTCGGTTTCGCTGGCGACATCGAGCACTTCCGCGTCCACGCGCACCACATCGGTCTGCTGCGAGGCACTGCCGCGGTCCTGCAGGTCGAGCTTGATCGTCGCGAACATCTCCGGCGTCGTGAAGTTGCGCAAGTCGTTCAGGTCGGCGCTGTCGTTCGCGGCCTGCATGCGGATGAAGATCATCTTCGCGATGCGCTCGAATGCCGGGGCGTCGAAGCCGGCCGGCAGCGCGCTGGCGCTGGTCGTGGCCGGGAGGAGCGCCGCGCTCGGCAGCATCGGGCTGGCCGCTGGGCCGGTGGTGGCGCCATTGAAAAGCATGCCGTTCGGCGTCGCCATCGCCGGGCCTGCGCCCGCGGCACCCGGCATGAAGCGGCGCATCAGGAAGCGGATCACGAACACGGCGACCAGCGCGATCAGCAGCATCGTGATGATGTCGCCCATCGCGGCGCCCATGCCGAGGTGGCTCATCAGCGCCGCGATGCCCAGACCGGCGGCGAGACCGGCGAGCGGGCCCATCCACGAGCGCTTGGGCGCGGCGGCGGCGGCCGCGCCAGCCGTCGCCGGGGTGGTCGGGCTGGCCTGGGCCGGTTGTGCCGGCTGGGCCGGGGCCGCCGCCGGCGGCGTGCGGGCCGGCACGCTGCGCTGCATGCCGGACGAAGTGCCGCCGCCGATGCGCCGCGCGTCGGCTTCGAAGGGGGTGGCGACGCCCGCAAACAGCACAGCCGTCGAGAGAGCCAGGATCATCAGCGATTTCATAAGACGGTTCCTTGTTCGGGGTCGCCGCGATCATACGGGGGCGGCGTTGACCCTTCCGTGATGTGCGGCCGCGTTGCAAAAAGGCAAGAGCGCTGGAGCCATTTGCGCCGATCCAGTTGACGTGCGCCGAGCCGGCGTGCCAGACTTCGCGCCCCGACGCCGCATCCCCGCGGCGTCATCGATTCGCAGGAGGTACGCCATGAACACATCAATGACCACTGCCCTCTCGTCGGCTGCTGCCTGACCTGCGATTGCCGGATCTCGTCTGATCTGAGTTTTTCCGCCGCGTTCACTGCGGCCGACGTTCCCACCTCCCCGATGCACCGCGTGCTGGTTCACGCGAGGCGAATTCGCGCGTGGCCGCTGGCCGTGCGCGTGAGAACGAAGGCACAGACACACCATGATCGAGATCCCTTTCGAGCGCCTGCGCACCCTGGGCCTGACGCCCGCGCTGGCGAACCGGGCTGCAGTCGCGGCCGAATCCGAAGACCCGCTCGCGGCGCTGCAGCTGATGCGCCTCACCGAAGTCCACCGCGAGACGGTTCGCGTGACCGATGGCATGCACGACCTGAGCGCGCGCGTGCTGCCGCGCCTGATGCGCGCGCTGTCCGATGACGCAACCGCGCTCGCGGTCGGCGACTGGGTGCTGGCCGCGACCGACGCGCACGGCCAGACCTGGTTGCGGGCGCAGGTGCCGCCGATGTCGCACATCAGCCGGCGCGACGCCGACGGTTGGCGCCATCCGGTGGTCAGCAATGTCGACACCGCGCTGCTGGTGATGGGCCTGGACGACGACTTCAACGTGCGTCGCCTGGAGCGTTACCTCGCGCTGGTCCACGCGACGGGCGGGCACGCGGACGACGCCGGCGTGCAACCGCTGGTCGTGCTGACCAAGGCCGACGTCGCGGCGCACACGCCCGGGCTGATCGCCGCACGCATCGAGGCCTTGAAGGGGCGTTTGGCGGCGGCGATCGACCTGCTGATCGTCGACGGCACCGATCCGGACACGGCGCAGCGCCTGTCGCCATGGCTGGGCGCCGGCCAGACGCTGGTGCTGCTGGGCTCGAGCGGCGCCGGCAAATCGACGCTGACGAACACGCTGCTCGGCCAGAGTGTGCAGGACACCGGCGCGGTGCGCGAGCACGACAGCCGCGGCAAGCACACGACCACCTCGCGTTCGTTGCACCGCCTGCCGGGCGGCGCCTGCGTGATCGACACGCCGGGGCTGCGCGCGCTGCGGCCTGACATCGACGAGGCTACGCTGGCCGCGAGCTTCGCCGACATCGACACGCTCGCGGGGCAGTGCCGCTTCCGTGATTGCAAACACCACGACGAACCCGGCTGTGCGGTGCGCGAGGGCGTGCCCGACGATCGTTTGCGCAACTACCACAAGCTGCTGCGCGAGGCGCGCCGCGACACGATGAGCGTGCTCGAGCGTCAGCAGCAGGTCGCGGTGTGGAAGGCGCGCGGCCGCGCGGCGCGCGTCAACATGAAAGCCAAACGAGGCTAGAACGGAACAGCAGACTCGACGGTCATCTCCTCGCCGCTGACCGGATGCGCGAAGCGCAATTGCGCCGCGTGCAGCAGCAGCCGGCCCGACGCCGCGAGCGCTTCGGGCGGGGCGTACAGCGCGTCGCCGAGGATCGGGTGACCGATTGCGAGCAGGTGCACGCGCAGCTGGTGCGCGCGGCCGGTGACGGGCTCGAGCTCGAGGCGCGTGCGATCGGCTTGCGCATCGATCACGCGCCAGCGCGTCAGCGACGGCTTGCCGTGTTCGCGATCGACCTTCTGCAGCGGCCGGTTGGGCCAATCGGCGATCAGCGGCAGGTCGATCTCGCCCACGTCGGGCAGCACCCGGCCGTGCACGAGCGCGACATAGCGCTTGTGGACGTCGCGCTGCGCAAACGCGCGGCTCAGCTGGCGCTGCGCGGCCATGCCGCGCGCGAACAGCATCAGCCCCGAGGTCGCCATGTCGAGCCGGTGCACGACGAGCGCATCGCCGAACTCGGCCTGCACGCGCGTCGCCAGGCAGTCCTGCAGGTGGGCGCCGCGGCCCGGCACCGAGAGCAGGCCGCTCGGCTTGTCGACGACGAGGCAGTCGTCATCGACATGCAAGACCACGACGCTCATCAGGCCACCTCCGTGCTTCGCACTGCGGTCAATTCGCTCTTGGGACGGCCCGGCGAGCTCACGACCCGCCGCCGGTCAGCCGGTCGCGCTGCGCGAGCGGGCGGAACAGCCGCGTCCACAGGCCGGCGACCATCAAGGTGCCCAGACCGCCTAGCAGCACCGAGCCGACCGGCCCGAGCAGCGCAGCGGTGACGCCGGATTCGAATTCGCCGAGCTGGTTCGAGGCGCCGATGAACACCGAGTTGACCGCGCTGACGCGGCCGCGCATGTCCTCGGGTGTGTCGAGCTGCACCAGCGACTGGCGGATCACGACGCTGACCATGTCGGCCGCGCCGGCGACCACGAGCGCGGCCATCGACAACCCGAACGATGTCGAGACGCCGAACACCAGCGTCGCGGCGCCGTACAGCGCGACTGCGCCGAGCAGCACGTGGCCGGCGCGGCGCGTGATCGGCCAGCGCGTCAGCAGCAGCGACAGCGTGAACGCGCCCGCCGCCGGCGCTGCGCGCAACAGACCCAGCCCCCACGGCCCGGTGTGCAGGATGTCCTTCGCGAAGATCGGCAGCAGCGCGGTCGCGCCGCCGAGCAGCACTGCGAACAGGTCGAGCGAGATCGCGCCCAGCACGACCGGCCGGTGCCGCACGAAGTGGACGCCGGCCATCAGCGTCGCCAGGTTCATCTCGCGACTCGCGGCCGGCGCGTGGTCGTAGCGCACGCCCTGGACGAGCCCGCCGGCGAGCGCGAACAGCGCGGCGCACACCGCGTAGACGGCCTGTGCGCCGCCCACATAGACGAAGCCGCCGAGCGCCGGACCGGCGACGATGGCCGCCTGCGAGCCCATCGAGCTGAACGCGAGCGCGCGCGGCAGCACCTCGGGTGGAACGAGCGCCGGCGCGAGCGCCTGCTGCGCCGGCATCTGGAACGCCTTCACGACGCCGAGCAGCACCGAGACCGCCAACAGCAGGTCGCGATGAGCCCAGTGCAGCTGCGTGGCGATCATCAGCACCAGCGCGATCATGACCTGCGCGAGCATGCACAGCGCCGCGATGCGCGCCCGATCGAAGTGGTCCACGACGTGCCCTGCCACGAGCACGAGCAACAGGGCCGGCAGGAACTGCAGCAGGCCGACGAGGCCGAGGTTCCACGCGCTGCCGGTCAGGTCGTACATCTGCCAGCCGACCGCGACCATCAGCATCTGGTTTGCGCTGGTGCTCGCGAGCCGCGAGTACCAGAAGCGCATGAACGCCGGAAAGTCTCGAAGAGGAGCGCGCTGCCTCACCGTTGCATGTCGCCCGAACTCAGCATGCGCACGCCGGGTGTCGCCGCGAGGGTCGCGGCGAGTAGCGACTCCGCCACATCGCTCGCGCGGATCGGCCGCACGCCGCGCGGCACGAGCGCCATCACCGGGTTCAGCAGGCGCGTGATCCAGACCTCGCCGGCGCGCGTCGGCTGGCCGAGCGCGGCTCGGTCGCCGATCAGCAGTGACGGTTGCGCGATCACGATCGATTCGTAGCCGAGCTGCGCGATCGCGGCCTGCATCTCGCCCTTCACGCGGTTGTAGAACACACTCGAGTTCGGATCGGCCCCGAGTGCCGAAACGACCGCGAGGCGGCGCGCCCCGGCCGCGCGCGCGGCGCGTGCGGTGTCTACCACGTGGTCGAAATCGACGCGCCGGAAAGCGGCCTGCGAGCCTGCGACCTTGATCGTGGTGCCGAGTGCGATGAAGACATCGTCGACTGCGGGCAAGGGATCGGGCAACTGCGCGAAGTCGACGACATGCGGCGTGATGCGTGCGTCGGCCTCGAGGCCGGGCACCGCGCGGCGCAGCAGCACATGCGTGTGCCGGTAGTGCGCGCGCTCACGCAGCCGCGCGAGCAGCGCGGCGCCGATTAGGCCGGTCGCCCCCGCGAGAAGCGCGGTTCGTGGACCTTCGAGCAGCGCGGTGCGCGCCGGGGACTTGGAATCAGCCATGCGGGCACTGTACCCGCATGGGGCTCAGCGCTTCGGTGCTGTGCCCAGCCGTGCCGGCGGGCGGCCGCTGCGCTGGCCGTCGGGGCGCGAGCCGCTCGGGCGTGCGGGCGAGCGCGAGTCGTTGTTGCCGCCTCGGCCACCACCGCCACCGCCGCCGTTGTGACCGCCTCGGCCACCACCGCCGGCGTGGTGGCGCTGGCCACCGCGGCCGGCGCCTTCGCCGATCACCATGCGGCCGAGCACGATCGGCTCGGCCTTCTCGCTCGGATGCGGCGCGAAGCCGGGGATGACTTCCTTCGGAATCTCGCGCTTGATCAGCTTCTCGATCTCGCGCAGGAAGCCGTTCTCGTCGACGCAGACCAGCGAGACCGCTTCGCCCTTCGCGCCGGCGCGGCCGGTGCGGCCGATGCGGTGCACATAGTCTTCGGGGACGTTGGGCAGCTCGTAGTTCACGACGTGCGGCAGCATGTCGATGTCGATGCCGCGCGCGGCGATGTCGGTGGCGACCAGCACCGTCAGGTCGCCGGTCTTGAACTCGGCCAGCGCCTTGGTGCGCGCGCTCTGGCTCTTGTTGCCGTGGATCGCCATCGCGCTGATGCCGGCTTTCAGCAAATGCTCGACGAGCCGGTTCGCGCCGTGCTTCATGCGCGTGAACACCAGCACCTGGTCCCAGTCGTTTTCCTTGATCAGGTGGATCAGCAGATCCTTCTTCATCTCGCGGCCGACCGGGTGCACCTTCTGTGCGATCGTCTCGGCGGTCTGGTTGCGGCGCGCCACTTCGATCAGCACTGGCTTGTTCAGCAGGCGATCGGCCAGGGCCTTGATCTCCTCGCTGAAGGTCGCGCTGAACAGCAGGCTCTGCTTCTGTTGCGGCAGCACCGCCAGCACCTTCTTGATGTCGTGGATGAAGCCCATGTCGAGCATGCGGTCGGCTTCGTCGAGCACGAAGATCTCGACGTGCGACAAGTCCATCGTGCGCTGCTGGAGGTGGTCGAGCAGGCGGCCCGGCGTCGCGACGAGGATGTCGATGCCGCGCCGGAGCTTGTCGATCTGCGGCTGCATGCCGACACCGCCGAAGATCACCGCGCTGGTGAGCTTGCTGTACTTGCCGTAGGTGCGAACGCTTTCTTCGACCTGCGCGGCGAGTTCGCGGGTGGGGGTCAGGATGAGTGCGCGGATCGGCAGCCGGCCTTTCGCGTCGCGCACGGCCGGCTTGGCCATCAGGCGGTGCAGCATCGGCAGCGTGAAGCCGGCGGTCTTGCCGGTGCCGGTCTGGGCGCCGCCCATCAGGTCGGCACCCGACAGCACGGTGGGAATGGCCTGCGCCTGGATCGGCGTGGGCGTGGTGTAGCCGTATTCGTGAACGGCACGCAGCAAAGGCTCGGCCAGGCCGAGATCGTCAAAAGACATGGGATTCCAAACGGAGGGATCGGCCCGTCGCTCTCTTTTAAGAGGGCGCCAGTCGCAGGCGGAAGGGGTGTGCGGTGAGCCGGGTGCGTTGCCTTGAGGGCGGTGCATCAACTCGGTCAGAAGCGACCTCAGCGCGGTGACTGGTGACCGGGCTGTTGGCACATTCTAACCTGTCGGGGCTTTGGCCTCGACGCGCGTCTCGACGGCGCGCGCCTGTTCGGTCAGCTTGCGCTCGCGCAGGCTGGTGCCCGGCGCTTGGGCCCGGGCCTCGCGTGCGAGCCGCAGCGCCTGGGCCGCGTCGGCCGGCAAAGCCAGGCGCGCCAGCCCCAGCATCGCGCGGGCACGCAGCCAGCTGCGCGTCGGCGACGCGGCGGCGGGGTTGTCGTTGCCGGCCGCGAGTGCGCCGGTGTAAGCGACCCGAGCCTCATCGGCGGCGCCGCCGCGGCCTTCGAGCACCTCGCCGAGCACGACGCGCGCCTCGCGCGCCGCCAGCGAGCCGGCGCCGAGTTGCTGGTCGAGCAGCGGCATCGCGCGGCGCAGGTCGGCGAGCGCCGCATCGAACTGGCCCAGCCGCGCTTCGGTCTCGGCCTGGCCGACCAGCGTCGCCGCCCAGGCGGCGCCGCCTTGGGCTTCCCAGCGTGTAGTCGCGACGCGCCAGCGTGGCAGCGCCTCGGCCGCGTGGCCGTCGTCGAGCGCGGTGCGCGCGAGCGCGAGGTTGATGCGGTCGATCGCGTTGCCGACCTGGCGCGAGGCATCGCTGGCGGCGATCTCGAGCGCGGCCTGCAGCGTCGCCTGCGCCTCCTGGTGGCGTCCGAGCTGGTTCTGGGCCAGCCCGAGTTCGCCGCGCACTAGCGCGCCGAGGCGGTGGCGCGCGCCCATCGTCGAGTCGAAGATCTCCAGCGTCTGGCGCAACTCGAGTTCGGCGTCGCCGAAGCGCCCGGCCTTCAGGAAGGCCTGGCCCAGGCCGTAGTGGCCGGCGCCGACGCCGAAATCGCGCAGCTGGACCTGCTCGGTGCTCAGCGCGATCGAACGCCGCAGCTCGCGCTCGGCGGCCGGAAAGTCGTCCAGCTGGCTGTAGGCGTTGCCGAGCCAGCGGTGCGCGATCGAGCGCATCGCGTGGCGCGGCTGATGCGCCTCGAACGCCGCCGTGGACCGCTTCAGGAAGTCGATCGCCTGCGGCAGCCGGCCGGCCTGCACCGCGTTCGCGCCCAGCCGATACAGCGCGATCGGGTAGCTCTCGCCCGATTGCAGGCCGCTGCCCTCGATGATCGCGATCGCCTCGAGCGCGAGCGCGTCGGATTCCTTGGCCTGGCCGAGCTGGTAGAGCGACAGCGCCCGCGACACCAGCGCGTCGGCGTACTTTGCGCTCGTCGGGCCAAAGGTCTCGCGGGCCAGCTCCAGCGCGCGGCGCTCCAGCGGCTCGGCCGCGTCGATCAGGCCGAGGTTGTTCTGCAGTCCGCTGATCGTCGTCAGCAGTTCCAGCCGCACGGCCGGCGCGAGCTGCCGGTCTTCGAGCAGGCGCTTGCCGCCCTGCTGCAGCAGCTCGCGCGCGGTCGTGTCCTGCGTGGTCTTGCCGTCGCCGACGCCGGTGGTGTTGAATACGCCGAGCAGGTAGTCCTTGATCGCCGTCGCGTTCGCCGCCTCGGTGCGCGCGAGGGCGGCCTGTTCGCGCGCCACGCGCGCCTGCCACAGCG
>Ga0307508_10000883_pt1 | contig 34934 bp, 44 predicted proteins | sample 9_EM_MG_FD_203089 | JGI IMG/M metagenome (GOLD analysis project Ga0307508, IMG submission 203089) | Populus trichocarpa ectomycorrhiza microbial communities from riparian zone in the Pacific Northwest, United States - 9_EM | ecosystem: Host-associated > Plants > Roots > Unclassified | place...
CCCCCCCCCCCCCCCCCCCCCCCCCCCCCCCCCCCCCCCCCCCCCCCCCCCCCCCCCCCCCCCCCCCCCCCCCCCCCCCCCCCCCCCCCCCCCCCGCGGAGGTGCTGGTTTCGTCTGCAATCAGAATTACGGAGCGTGGAAGGCACGTGAAAGTTCACGATCCCACCTCTATCCATCGTGGTTGTGTACAATAGTTATGATATCTAGTAGCCCGCCCAACGACGCCACTGACCAGGCATAGCATCTATACATACATACCTAACTATCAGCTTACACAACTCCGCTCCGAGCCGGGATAGCATTTACTAGCGACCTCACGCTTCCCCACACCCATCCCACCTCTGCCGGTCCTCTCAGGTCCGCATCCACATGCGATGTCTTCGGTCGGCGAAGCATCGGGCACCGGTTCCGGCGGCGCCAGCGGTTCCTACGTCCCGGGGTCGGCCACGCCCTCGACGCTGACTTCGCCATTGCACAGGGCAAAGTCACGGCACGTGCAGTTGGTGGAGTCGTCGGACGCGGCGCTGCGGGAACGCCAATGGAGCACGGGGCCCGGCCGGCCCAGGCCCTCGCCGATGGTGCGGTCGCCGTCCGCGTACTCGGCGAGATCGGCGTACTCGGCCTACTCCCGCGCCCAGTACTCGTCCGGCACGCGGACCCCGATCGATCCCCACTCGCCGCGCGCGAGCATCTCGACGTTCCATCTGCAGCATCTGCTGGAGAATCTCGAGATGGATCAGTATGATACCTTCGGCGTCGAGGAGCTGCGCGATGGGTTCTTCGACGCCACGTTCTACCGCTCGACGACACAGGGTGCGGGGGACGACGATGCGCACAGCGGGGACGATCGGTTCTCCGCCGTCGCTCTCGGGAAGCGCTTCCGTGGCGTTCTCCGCATTCAGGTCGAGGACTGCAAGTACTTTTTCACCGCAGTCTTCGGTTCGCGGTCTGGGATTCAGCTCATGAAAGCTTGCTTGGGATACTTCGCTGCGTATATCCTCTGTCTTGCGCCGCAGCTTCGCGACGTGCTCGGGCGGCATTCGTACTGGCTTCCTATCGCGGCGCTTTTCAACCACGCGGGCAGATCGGTGGGCGCTCAGATCGACGGAACGGCGGGCTGCATCCTCGGAGGGGCCTTTGGTCTCGGCATCGGCTGCCTGGCGCTCGAGACGGCGAGTGCCACGGCTGCATCGCGCAGTACCCACGGCGGTGTTCTGGCGGCCTTTCTAATCCCAGTCATAGCTTTTTTGAGCTGGATCCGTTGCTCGATCCTGAGGTTCTACCAAGCCATCATCACCGCTGGCATTGCCTTGATGTTTCTTTGTCTCGTCGAAACCGACGGCGTCGCCCGTGAGGGCAGCTGGGAACGTCCTATCGTTCGCGAGTTTGCCGTGCCTTGGTTGGTCGGCCTGGGAGTTGGTTTGACTGTCAATATTTGTTTGTATCCGGAGACCGGCAGCAGAGCCATAGCGTACGATACACCTAATCTATGCCTTTTTTACCTGAGCATCATTTTGAGATGTCTGCGTGCTGGGCGGCGGTGCGGTTGCTGTGGGCGTAGGGTGCGACTGAGCATATCACTGATCCGGATGTTGTGCACAGGACCGCTTTGCACGCCTCAATGGAATCAGCATTGAGGGCGCTTGTATTGCCGCGTGTCTACTCGCTGGAGATTCACAGCAACATGGGCAAACAGCTCGTGAACCTTTCCGACGCGGTGCGAGACATGAGAAACGAGATCACCATCACATCACTCAACCCAGCCGACGTCGAACAGCTTCGGAATCTCCTGCAGAGCGTCATCAGGCAGATCATGGCGATAAAACCGGAGACGAGTCTCTTCGACCGTGAGTTCCGCCAGTCGCCCCCAACGCCGTTTGATGTCGAGTGCCCGCATAGTGTCGTTATCAACATTCACTCCAGTAGTTCAGCGGACCAAGCCAGTATCGGCGGAGCGTCCGATTACGAGACCCCCCTCGAGGTTGTCCGCCATACGATTGCTGAGCCAGCAAGAAACTTGGTTACGTCCATGGCTGCGATGCTTCGCTGCTGTGATAATGCGCTGATGAGGATCTCTGGCCTTACCGATCTTTTCGATCACGACGAATTGTTCGACGTTGAGCTGTCACGAGAGGAACTCAGGCTCGCGATGGACACATTCGACCGTGCCGACGTTACGCTCATCGATCATCCCAGTTTACCCTCGTCCTACTCTACACATGCCGACCTGGTCGAACTGTTCTTATTCATAAACCCACTTCGTCAGGCAGCTGGAGCGATTGATTCATTGGCCGACAAGGTGCTGCAAATGGCGCGGAACCCAAAAGCGACGCGGCAGCGGATATTCCTCCCATCGTATCCATTCCGGAAAGCCATATATCGTACGAACCCACAGGTCCGCCACGACCGAGGCGGCGTGAGTGCCGGATACTACTTTCGAATCAAAGGCGAGATAAACAATATCATGGGGAAGATCCACGCGCGGGCGTATTGCCCCGATCCCGACGGTGGACCAGTAGGTGAGGGCAGGCGGAAAAGGGAGGCTGGCATTGATGGCACTGCGGATGGCAATACCCTGCGGTTCCGCACGTGGAAGGTTCTACACAGATTACAGCAATTTGAAACCAGGTTTGCGATAAAGGTGGTGCTTGTCACGGCGACGCTTAGTGCTCCGGCGTGGCTGAGGCAGAGCTCGGATTGGTGGAAGGAGCATGACTCGTGGTGGGCTGTTATTGCTGCGTGGCTCATGATGCATCCAAGAGTTGGAGGGAACGCTCAGGATTTGCTGACCAGGACTATCGCCACTGTCGTGGGCGCCACATGGGGAGGCTTCGCATATGCTGCTGGGCTGGCGGCAGGATCTGGAGGCCGTCCGTACGTCCTTGCGGCTTTTGCATTGGTTTTCATGGTCCCTGCAGGTAGTACCCTCACTCACTGGTGGCGGTTACGGGTACAATTCGCTCACAAACAGACTAGTCTTCCGGTTTATATTGTCAGCTCATCCACGTTCCGGCTTGATGGCGTGCGTAAGCTTTACGATTGTTTCGTTGAGGCCGCATAACGGCCGTGTGGCGGGCCAGCCAGCAGCAGAGGCGGCATCGCTTCTGGGAGTAGGTCTGGTCATTGGGGTTGTGGCAGCCGTAACGGTCAACTGGGTGGTATGGCCGTTCGTCGCCAGACACGAACTCAAGAAGTCATTGAGCGATATGTTATTGAATCTTGGAATCGCGTACCGTGGCGTTGTCGCCAGGTTCGTCTCCCTCCCATTCCATCCGCTTGGCAGCTTGGGCTCACTATGAGATTGTATAGATATATCTATCACGACGCAGATTACCATCCCACCCGTGAGGACATCGAGATGTCGGAGATCCAAGAGGCGAAACTACGAGAGTACTGTTTCCGGATGAGGGAGCTATCGGATATGACCCGTCACGAGATTGTAAGCTCCACCATCTACCATCAATCTGTGAGCGAACTCACACTGACACCTATTCCCCAGCGTCCCCGCGGCCCATTCAACCCCGCCCCGTATAATGCGGCCATCGATGCGTGCGAGCGATTCCTTGAACACATCATCGAAGTGCGCCAGGCCAGTCTCTACTTCCATCCCTTCCTCTTCCAAGGAAGCGAGGATGCCACACGGAAGATGCTCTCCCCACGCCGCGATGCCGTCGCCAGCATCCTAATGAATCTCTACGTCCTAGCCGGAGCACTACGGTCGAAGCGGCCTGTACCGAGATACCTGCCGTCGGCTGCTGCAGCGAGGAAGACGCTGCTGGATCGCATGGCAGAGGTCGAGGCAGAGTGGGAGGAGGAAAGGTTGGTCAGGCCCAGGTCGGACAAGACCAGGCGGTGGGCGGACGTTTATCGTATGCCCTCCTTCCTTCCTTCCTTCCTTCCTTGCTCCCAACTCTCACTCATGCTGTCTGTACAAACGCTTATGCGGAAACATAGACTATGCATACTCGGCCGCTCTGACAGACATAGTTGCTCAGATCGAGTTGTTGGAGAGATTGATTAAGGCCATTGTTGGGGAAATGGCTTTGGATGCGCCCGATGCGTATGGCATTACGTCTTGAAAGTTTTCCACGATTTTGTTTAGAGCATAGCGAGGCATTTGTAAGAGTTAGGGCAGTATTATCTTCTAGGAGTATGTTGAGATACTTGTGTAAGAAAATAAAAGTAGATGTTGAATGACGCCAGCCAAGTTTCAGGGACCTGGCTCCGTGGCACGTGCAATTCCTATGGGGCTCTATTTTAAGTAGCGCGACAACATCTTGCGCGCCTTAACGCGAGAACGTCGACAGCTACTCACATACCAGCTTCAACAAAGAAAAGGAACAAAGAATCCACCCACCCTTTGTCCTCCGTCCAAACGAGAAATGGCAGCAAACAATAAGAGAGAGGCCTTTGGGCCGACCACGCCAAACAGAGACCCGGACAAGAAGCTTCGCCAGACTACTTTGTCTTCACTCTGGGGTTCTGGACGCGGCAACAGTACGACTTTGCTGTGTTTCGCGCAATCATCACGAGAGAAGATTACATCGGATAGAGGCGGAGGGAGAGGAAAAGGGAAAGGAAGAGGAAGCGAAGGAAGAGGGGTTGAAGGAAGAGACACTGGCAAAGGAAGAGAAGAGGAAACAGACGGTCAGAGCATAGAGAGTTCCTCGGAGGTTGCCACAAGCTCCGAGGACTCCGAGGGTGCTGAGGACGCTATCAGCTTTGAGGATTTCGAGGGTACCGAGAGCGCCGACGACGACCTTGAGTCCGGCAATTTCAGCCTCAAAGATAGCTCCCAGGCATCGTCAGGACCACAGGATTCCCTAACGCCACGCCAGTTCTTCTTTCCTGTACCTGCTGGATACCGACGCATCTATCGCGTAAATATGGCTAGCACAAGCCCAGTCCACCACATCTCCCTGCAGGAACTGGCCTTTAGAAACATGTTTGCTCACCCCCAACATCCCCCCACCACTTCAATCAGGTCGTGCTAACACAGACCCACCCATAGCCACGCTAATGAGAAGATTTTCAAGTCGTCTCCCGCGACACCCGATGCCTCGTTGTACGTCGAGCGCAAAAAGTATCCCGCATACGCTGTTGACCGGCGCACCATGCCATGCATAAATTATAAGACGAAGATCGAAGTGCTGGCACAAGACACCGTTGAGGCAGCGATACGGATGTGTAAGGAGTCAAAGGCCGACACCCCTGGGATTCTAAACATGGCGAACGCCGAGCGTCAGGGCGGAGGATTCCTCGAGGGCACCACGGCCCAGGAAGAGCAGCTCTGCTACCGCACGACTCTGTTCAGCACGCTCAAGGTCCAATTCTACCCGCTGCCCGGTGCCTGGCCGCGTGATTATCCCAGACGGCCGAAAGATGAAAACGGCGCTCCTATGCAGAACGAATACTCCGTGCTATATTCCCCGTCAGTGGCGATCTATCGCGAAGCACAGTCGAAATTCTTCGCATTGTACAAGCCGGAGCGCGCACCAGAAATCATCTCCGTCCTCACCGTCGCCGCGCTGAATCTGGGCAGATATAAGGGTTTTGATAAGAAGTCGACTACATATCCGAACGATGAGTGCCGCGTAATCATGAGGGAGAAAATAAGGCTACTCTTACGTGTTGCCGTACGCCGTAGGAAGACGAGACTGGTCCTCGGAGCGCTAGGTTGCGGCGTGTTCCGGAATCCTCCCGAAGAAGTCGCGCCGATATTCAGGGAGTTGCTGAACGACCAGGAATTCAAGGGCTACTTCCAACACATTGTTTTCGCCATCCTACCGAATCGAGGAGATAACCGGAATATCGATGTCTTCAGGAAAGAATTCAAATGTTGAAACGGCTACCATCAGCGCAAATCGCCGCCATACCACAGCTCGTTAGATGGGTGGGTGTTTTATAAAAAGGACGTGTAGTTTTATCTGAGGATGAGATCGTGATGCACATCTATTTGCTAATACCCGGTTGGGGCTATTACAAGGGTTTTTTTTCTCCTTTGGTTCTACTTGATACATAGACCAACGGCTGCGATTTGAGACGTAAGATTCGAAGAATTAACGGTGTATCTTGTGATTGAAGGGACACACGTCCTGTGGCGATCCATAAAATCCACTCTCCAACCATGTTTCTTGTAGCTATGAACCCGAGAGTGCTTCCATCACTCATACTGCCCCCCGGCAATATCCCACACAATCACCCCGTCATCACCGGGCAGCTTAAGGATGGTGTACGCATTCCCACACGCCTCCAGTCCGCCTCTCTGCTTCCCAGTAGGTCCGAACGGGACATCGTCAAATCCCTGCACCACCATGCCCACCCACTCCTCCCTTCCCACCAGCAGCTCCCAAACGGTCGCCCAGAATTCCTCCACCCACTTCGCCGTGATCAACCCTCTAAGAGTGACCCTCGTCACACTACCCACAGTCGCATCCTCAACCGCATACGTGGAAAGATATGGATCCACGCTGTCATCCGTGCGCAGTCGGTCCGCGCCCAGGAGAACAAGAGAGAGGTACTCGTACACTTCCATCGTCCAATCGCGCCATACCTCGCGGTGGTAATTCGCCTCAGCCGATTTCCCCCCGCCGTGGGGGACGCTGCCTACCGGCGGGGCGAAGGTAGGGATTTTGATGTCAGTGAGGACGGAGACTGTGGGCGTTGCGGTGCGTGCGGGGAATCGCTGCACAGTGCTCGGGATCGATGTGGGAGCAGGGGAGGACAGATCGGCGAAGAGGAAGGGTTGCGGCGAAGAGAAGACAACGTCGCAGGCCCGTTTGAGGCGGTTGAACTGCTTCGTGCCGGTGAGGTAGGCTGGAGACCGAAGGTTCAGTTCCACCACTGCGGTGGATCATCATCATCAGTACTGGGAGATACGACAGGCGGGAGGTGAGGTCTAGGTACCAAAACGCCGCCGTTTCATCACGCCAGGCCCATTTCCGAATTTTGAGGGCTTTCCCTGGAGACCAGCGCGTTCGTAGGCCTCGGTGTCGAGCGACATGCGCAGCACACCGTCCGAGAGAGTGAAAATGTTGTCGACATCGAGACGTCCGCGTGAGAGCAGGAGGATGTTACCGGACTTGATGTAGGTGTTGAAGAAATCAGATTCTAGGATAGCACCGAGAGGCATATCCAGCCGGTGGTATGCTGGCGGGTGCGTAAGGGACGGACATGAGTGCAGCGAACTGGAGATGATGTCGTAAATGTTGGTGGGGAGGATGAGGTTGACCTGGGAGAATCAATCAGTTATTGGCCAACAGACACTCTGTGCTGAAGACGGAAAAAAAAACCTGGTGATTGAAAGTGTTGATAAAAGGCCGTTTCCTTGGTGGCTTGCAAAGCGAAACGAAGCATTTTGGAGTCGGTGTCATGATGGGCGGGTGACGCGAAGAAGCTGGAGTTACACAGAAATGTCCACGAAGAGATCGCCGCGTCACTGGGTCATTCCCAACAACCTGACCAAAAGCTCGACCCTCATTCCCCCACGCACAACTCATCTACACACTTGCTGTATACAACACGCCCTCGAGTTCCGAACCTGGACTTTTTTTTTGTCCAGAACACACGCAAAAATGGCGCCCCCTGTTCGCCGCCCCATACAGAAAGAGCACGGTACGTAGCTCCACAATCGCTCATGCCGAGAAGTTGTTCTCGACCAGAACACTCACTATCTTAATTCCTCTCTTCGCAGCCTCCTACCACTTCTCAGCCTTCAAGATACGCTCCTATCCCGACCATAACCGCACCTCCTCCTCGCTTACAATCCGCGACATCGACTGGAATCCACCTGGAAACCGCATCGCCTGTGCGCTCTCCGACAAGTTGGTGCGCGTATGGAATCCTGAGAAGCCCGAGATCCGAATGTCGACGGAGCTGAAGGGTCACACGGCGGCCGTATTGGCTCTTGCATGGGACCCGACGCACTGCGACAAACTGGCTAGCTGTGGTCTAGACGGAACGGTTCGATTTTGGGATTACAGGAGCAAGCAGTTGTTGGCGGTTGTGAATACCGGTGGCGAGGCGATTGCCATCGCGTGGCATCCGGATGGAAAGACTGTTGCTGTGGCTACAAAGGTAGGCCTGCTGTGCAACATACTATCGGACGGAGACACTGACGCAGGGTGTGTAGGAGATGAAGATACACTTCATAACTGTGGCTATGTACCAGCTTTTCGCTACAAATGTGTTGCCAACGCAGGTGCACTCGTTGATATTCTCTCACTCGGGAGCGACGTTGTTGATGTCCACTGCAACGGGACAGGTACTACTGTACGAATACCCCACTCTGTTGCCGGCCCACTCTGTAGATGCGCATGCGTCTGCTGCGCTGTGTCTCGAGCTGGACCCGCGCGGAGCGCACCTTGCTGTCGGTGGTAGCGATGCGGTGATGAGCATATGGGATACCAGTGAGTGGATATGCATGCGGACTCTACGGGGAATGGATGCACCAGTCAGAAGCGTGAGCTTCAGCTTCGATGGAGCGTACATTTGCGCCGGAACTGAACAAAGCGACGAGGCCGGTAGCCATGATATCGAGATCGTAAGTTTCGGTCGCCATCTATTATGAAGGAACTTTGGCTGATCTCAAGTAGGTTCATGTGGATACGGGCGAACTAGTACACACGGTCAACACGATGCACCCTGTGGTGAATGTCAAATGGCACCCAACGAAGTATGCTCTCGCGTACTCTGGTGATCCTAGTGGACTGAAAATCTATGCGCCCGCAGAGAAATAAAGTGCTCGGAATTATCGCAAAGGATACCCTGGGGCGGTGCGATACATATTCAAGTATATAATGCAATAATACCCGAGTATACCTGCACATGTTTTCGAGTGAGAACACATGATCGCGGCTAAGAAGCACATTGCAGGCATGATCAAAGCCCGCTTTATTGTATCTCCAAGCGCAACCAACTAGACCCCAGATTGCCAACAAAAAAGTTTTGAAACACGAAAAAGGTCATTGATTGATCTTAGAGTCTTCCTACAGTGCGATTCTGACTAACTCAGTACTCAGCTCCCTCCGGAGGCTGGGGAAGCTTCCTGCAGGCGGGGTGGGCCATGTGCCTGTGTTACTGTGTCAGCATCCCCATACAGCCAAAGAGGTAGGAAAGGTGAGATATTACTCCCTGAGAGCGACCAAGATCTTCTCCATGGTGTAGTCTCTGCTCCACTGGGCGACGCGAGCGAGCTTGGAGAGATTGACACGTCCGTTCTGGTCGACGCTGGGCAGGTTGATCTTGGAGGTGAATTTAACGAGGGGGGGCTCATCAGGGTAACTGGCGCTGCAGTGAATCTGCAGGTTGTATATGCGGTTCTCGTGAACACTCTAGAAAAGCACGCGGGAGGAAAAGTTCAGCTGTTTGATCAAACAAGAGCGAGCCAATAGGAAGGTGTGAGTGTTCTACGCACATGAGGAGGACCCAAGATAGCAGCGCTCCAGTTGGACATCATCACGTCTTCTCCGTCGGTAAGACCATAGGAACATCCATCTGCGATCGCACGAAAAGAAGACATGAGCTTATTGCTCTTCGTGAAATGTTGTAGGCTCGGTAGCGAAAGAAGAGAACTTACCAGCTCCAAGACCCTTCTCTCCCTTCTCCAGCTCCTCGAGCAAACGAAAGTTGCGTGGAACCTTAGCAGACATAACTTGGTGCACTCAGTCGTGAAGGTTATGTGTAGCTATGGTGAGAGAACCAGGGAGGTCTGTCGTTGTATGATGCGAATGGATGGGTTGTCGAGTTGAACAGCGTAGCGGGAGTAGCGGGGGTGGGGCCTGGGTGACTGCTTGCTAGTGAGACGGAAGCATTACGACATGACTACACTAGCGCCAAGTTGGTTGCAGGGGGTAATTGCAGAGCTTAGACGACAACGAACGAAACACGCGGCTCAATCAAGTACAGATATCCACGCCCGCCCACTCACAACGAAATCCTCATTGCAGCGATTCACCGGAAACACTTGTCCTCCATCATTCGCTATTCGGCCATCTGATCGTTTGGATCCGATCCGCATCGCATCTTCCGTCCCTATCCGATCTTCGTGAACACGACATCCTACACCAATTGGCGAGTTCAAGACATGACCGCCCAGTTCCTCCAGAATGAGCTCTCGAACTTAGTCCAAGAGGCCAAAAGGAAGAATTCCGACCTTCGACATGTCAGTACATAGCCTCCGATCGTCGGCGCACAGTTTTCCACGCTAATACCTAGCGGATGTGATCACTATTAGGCAACCGAGAAATCGCTCCAAGATCTCAAATCCATAGTGCAGGCGGCGGATGTCGCAGCCGGTATACTTCTATGCGCCATACCCTCGGAACAAACGCTGAATGGTTTCCCTTGGGACAGAGTTGTCGAGCCGGCCTAGCTTCCTCTCGCCGTTCCTGATTGCTTGTGGTACTCGGAATCCAAAGTTCAGTACTATTGGTGTGGTCTGTCTACAGCGGTTGATACTCTCGAGAGCGCTGGCGAAAGTGAGAATGAAGCGCTACCCCGTAAAATCGGTCATAGAGCTATAGCTAAGCTACTAATGATAGTCGAGGGTACGAGAAGTGCTCGAAGCATTCCGGGAAGCAGCAAATCTTGGTGTGCTATAGCTACCTATACGAAGACAGCCACTTGAGGCAACGATGATTCTGACGCGGGATGGTGCATAGGCGTCGATATACAACTCAAAATCCTACAGGCTCTACCGCCATTGCTGCAGAATTACCCGGAAGAGCTCCAAGGCGCGCTGCTCGGCGAGACGCTGCTCATATGCGCCATCCTGCAGGGAAGTAAGATGGGAGTGGTGAACAACACTGCTGCGGCAAGTACGTTAGTTTTCGATGTCCCGCAATCCTAGTTGGCCTCAGGGATATTGACGGTTTCTAGCGCTGAGCCAAATTGTCATATCCATATTCGATAAGGTGGTTACGGAAGATGGTACGGCCGCGACCCAGACGAGGAGGGCTCGGTGACTTTGTGGAACTAATGCTTCTCAGAAAAGGCTTCCGAGGTACCTTCCACAGGGGAGGCGCCGTCAGATTCTGGCAATGTTCCAGTCCGACCGGCAGCACTGGATGCTTACCAAGTGTTCAATGATCTGTGTCTGCTCACGGAAGGACACAGACCTATAATTCTGCGATTCAACAATCTCCCACAGCCATTCGGCCTCGAGATTATCGAATCCGTATTGACGAACCACCCTGACATCTTTTTGTCCCATCCGGAACAAGCACACATCCTCCGGACGAGAGTTGCACCACTAGTTATACGTTCACTATCAGAACGATTGAACTTCCCTACAACAGTGCGAATAACGCGAGTACTGTACATACTGCTGCGGCGGCACCTATCGATTCTCTCGGAGGAATGCGAGGTTTCCTTAAGCCTGCTCACGCATATGCTTGAGCCGGACGCTTCACAACCTTGGAAAAGAGCATTGTGTCTGGAGGTTTTCCGTGGCATTTGCTCCGAACCAGCTCTGATACGGAAGATATTTTCCCAGTACGACGCGAAGGAGGGGGGAAAGCCCATAGTGAGAGAGCTAATCACCGGAATGACGCGGCTGGCTCACGAGAAGCCCGCTGTGATCGGACTGGGCACCCAGTCATCCGCACCCGCCGGCCAGCAGCAAACCAAAGACGCATCATCAGAACAGGCAGCATTGGAAGCCGGGGGTGTGGCCGGTATCATCGGAGGCGCGGTGGGATTGGACGTGACGGTCGCAGGGCTCAGCTCACAGTGGAGCATGGTCAGAGTTCCCTGTATTGATCAATTGGACAAGAGCGAGCCTCCGGCGATGCCGGAATCCTACATATATTGCTTGGCCCTCATGTGTTTCAATAGCTTTTCCGACGGGCTGGCGCGATTTGTTTTACCGCTGGCTTCGAGTGAGAGCTCGAAGCGACGGCCAAGGCCGCTATCGGTGTCTGTCCACCGTGCAGGGAGCGATGTTGATTCTGGTACACCGGCTCTGGGGAGGCCCGTCACGCCTAATGGCCGAACACCGTCTCCCGCACGACAGTCTCTTAGACGGAAGGCCACCATGCGGCAGCCGCGTGTTCCCACCAATCCTCTCGCCCTAGAATCACATCCATCCTACGAAGACATTGTAATATCCAGTGCGCTGGTTGAGGCTTGCTGGCCCGCGCTTCTGGCTGCGTTTTCGACATTCCTGTATGCGACACTGGACAACGAATTGTACCACGGGCTTGTCCGATCTTTCCAGAAATTCAGTCACGTTGCCGGAGTGCTGCGCCTTGTGACCCCCAGAGATGCATTCTTAACCACCCTGGGGAAGGCTGCTGTACCGCCGAACGTCTTGTCAGCAAATGTTTCGACTCCTGTAACACCTTCGGCTTCTGCTGCGGATACTCTATTTTCCAATGCGAAGGGGCTGCTCGAAGGGTCAGCATCGGGTGGCACGGGCTCCAATACAGCGGATTATCACTCGGCTCCATCGCTCAATAACAGGAATTTACTGTGTCTCAGGGCGTTGTTGAATCTGGGAATTGCACTGGGGCCCACCTTGGATACTTCCTGGACAATAGTCCTTGAGACGCTGCAGCAGGCGGATTATGTGCTCTTTGCTTCGTCCCGACGGAGTGGGCGACAACTATCCCTGAGTGGCTCAGCCGTGAGAACCGAGGGAGCAAAGTTCGGCGACAACTTGTTAATGTCGAATATTGGAACCGAGCTGGCGGCGGTGGAAGCCGCGTCGGTCAAGATGTTTGAGGGCACGCGAGAGTTTCCAGATGATGCGTTTGTGTCGATGCTCTCGGCGCTGTGTAAACTACTGGCCATCGATGATGACAAGACCAACGGACGAATATCGATCGAATCATCTCGATCTCATACACATGCATCAACTAACTCTTCCCATAGGCGAATTCCCAGTCTCTCTGGGGTTTCTGCTGCTTTCCAAATTATCGGAGACAATGCCTTCACATTGGCCAAAATGAGCGAACTTGCACAGATCAATATGCTCCGGCTCATAGGACCGAATCCAGACAATTCCGGCTGGAGCCTACTGGTCAGCCATCTTGTCCGCGTGTCAAGTTCACGGGAAATGGGAAACAGCATGCGATTCAAGGCAGCAGATGTGCTGAACGAGATCGTCGTAGCTGCCGCTAAATCCATCACGCCGGAAACAACGGAAAACGTTGGGGAGGTTCAGAGACGCATACTCGCTGCGCTCAAGGAAGGTGTCGAACACAGCCATCAACCGGGCCGTGTCGACTCGGCAATGAAGTCCACCGAAGTCGAGATACACCGTGCCGGACTGGAGGCCTTGAATGCCATCCTGGAGTATGCGGGGCAGAGTCTTATTTCCGGCTGGGAAATCGTATTTGATATCATCACGAGCGTGTTTGATTCGAGCATGATATGGCGACGGGATTCCGTCATGCCGCCAATCGTGGAACCTGACGCTGGCTCGAAATCTACCAAGAGCCTGCGACTGATCAAGAGCTCTTTTAGCTCTCTCGAGCTGATATGCTCCGACTTCCTCGCCAGCCTGCCAACCAGCTGCATACTAGTCCTCATCGACGCTTTGTTCGCGTTCTGCAGTCAGAAAGACGATCTCAACATCTCACTCACGACGATCACCTTCTTCTGGAACGTGTCGGACTTCTTGCAGAGCCGGGGGGACGAGGCGAGCGAGGGCGAAAAGCTGACAGCCAAGGCGGAGAACGAAAAGGATTTACTGGATATTGTCGAGAGAACGGATGTGGATTCGCATTCGGCGTTGTGGATGCTGCTTCTCTTGCGCTTGACTGGCGTCAGTAGAGATTATCGCGCGGAAGTAAGAAATGGTGAGTGCGAATGATGTGACCGATGATTAAGTATATACTTACTTGATGCAAAGGATCGATACAGACGCTGTTCCGCATCTTCGATACTTACGGCCATCAACTCGGCCCCTCGGGTTGGACATCCTGTCTCAAGATTGTAGTGTTCAAGATGATGAACATCAATCCCAAGGACCTCGCCATGGAGTCGGACTCGGGCTCGGACCGGAAGAACTGGGATGAAACCATCAAGTTGATTCTTGGCGGTATAGGCACACTCTACTCAAACTACTTTGAGGTGTTCACCCAGCAGAAGAATTTCAGCCATACTTGGTCCGTGTTTATTCGCTACCTGGAGAACCTCCTCACACGGCAGTCATTTGGCGTCAGCACGACAGTGTTTCAAGTCCTTTCGCGGGTGCTGGCCAGAGTGGGGCATCCTGAGAATCTTGTTGTTGGGTCTAGGGAGGAAGTGTGGACGCTTTGGTCATCCCAGGGAGTCAAGCTGGTAGAGGGAATCGATAGCTCAGGCAATGGTGTCCAGGAGACACTGGGGGCGTACATCCACTCATACCAGACACTTTACCGACTTCTTGAGCCCACGCTCACCGCGGAGCAAGTCCGCAGGACCCTCGAGATCCTGCGAGACTGCATCCTCTTCCCCGATGCACCACCATACTTCCAGGACGTGGACATGGTCACCCCATTGCAAGCGAGTATCCTCGAGGTGATAAAACTCACGCGCACTGACATTCCGGGTGTCTCTTCGCAGGTGCTTAAGCAGCTCTCCGAATTTAGCACAGTAGCGTTCTCGGACACCCGTGTGACAATCAGCGGGAAGGGTAGTAGGGTGCCAACTTGCATCGCGCTCTCGACACAGTGTATCACCCTGCTTGAGGTTGTAGCCGTAAAACACATCTACGATCCGGAAATCTACACCTCGTCCGCTCTCGCAACCGCTCTTGGAGCCCTGGAGATACCGATAGGATTGAAGTACGATTTTGCCCCAGCAAATATCCCGCGTGGAAAGCGTCCGAACCTCTGGGTTCACCCCACACGTGCTGTCCTCGCCATCATGAAGAAAGCGCTGCCGTCGATGGACACCCTCGACATCGCCGACAGCGTCAGACGGGAGATCTGGAAGACGATGGTTGCCGTAGTCGGCTCAGTCCTGCGGGCGAACAACATCCACGTCGATGAGTCGACACTGCGGACCGACGAGGATCTGGACATCGAGTCGTTCCGCGAGCTATGCGGGTTGATCATCCCGAGTTTGGGAAGAGACGTGGTACCGGAGGAAACCATCCAAAATTATATCTCCTCCGTCTTCTGGAGCTCAATGTTGTATCGTCTCCCCAGCGTCCCGTGCTCGGAGGAGGAGTGGCTCGTCCCGCGTCGCCAGGGGAGCACAACGGAGCCCACCATCGAACGGCGGAATCGGATGGCGTACGTTTGCATAGACGAATTGTTCTCCCTTACGGCCGTGGGTGAGGAAGGTGGCCCGGAGCTGAAGCGCCTGGCGGAGATGGTGGCACCGTGGATGATTCGCCGGGTGGGGTTGGTGTTGGGGCGCTACGTTTCCGACCAGCCGCTGAGGGGGAAGATGCCGCAGCCTGCAAGGGAGAGGAAGGAAATGCTGTACGTATTGGAACGCGCGGTGGGGATGGATAGTGTCATTGGCGGTGGAGGTGAGTTACTTTCGACTTCTCATAAGGGACAATGCTAATAACAGTGGTAGGATCGAAACGACATCTTTTTGCGCTCTTTCCGCTGTTTACGGGGTGTGTAGCCGTCGCCCAGAATGACCGGGAGTTGCTTGGATTGCTAGCGAGGGCGTTGAAGGAGGTTGGAGGGAGGATTTGAGCAGCAGGATTTTGTATGTACGATATTTTTACTTTGGCTGATCTCTAAAATGCAAGTAGCTATGGAAATCGTTCAACTCGGAGCAGGTGGTGTTGGTGTTGATGAGGGCCGGAAGCCCTCAAAGTACTGAACACGGGGAAATGTCAGCTAGCTAGCTGGCGGCGAAGAGCAATGGTGAAGCGAGAGAGCGAGTGAGGGAGGGGGGGTGGAGGATGTATGTACCTTTTTCCGGAAGCCATTGAGTTCATCCGCCGTCCTCCCCGCGCTCTCTTGTACCGTTTCCTTCCGCATCTCTTTCTCCCCCTCCGCCTTCTCGGCAGCTCCGATATCGCTATCCGGGATCCTCTCGTAAACCAGCAGCCTCCTGCTCCCTAATTGGGTTTTCCCCAGTCAGCAGCCTTCATCCCATCCCATCCACCGCTCGGTAACTCACACTTGTTAAACTCTTGTATGCAAACATGTCTCAATCTCAATCCCCTCGCCCTTGGGATCCTGCACTCCCCTTCCTCGTTAGCCACAGGCATCCAAAAAGCGATCCTGCCTGCATCGACGAGATGTTCGCGCGCGAAAGTGAGTACATCCTCGAGCATGGCGTCGAATCCGTACGGTCTCTTGGGGGGCACGTAGTCCGGTAGTAGATGTCCCATCGTGTCCCCGACCATGACGGGGGTCTTCGCCTTCTCCGCCGTCCGGGAGCCTAGGACCTTCAGGCCCTCTCTGACGCCGTACGGCGGGTCGGTGAGGATGCAGTCGATCCAGCGGCCGCTGCGCAGCGGGGTGTTGGTCAGATCGCTCGTGAAGGTGTCCATCATCCTGTCCTCCAAGCCGTAGTGGACGAAGTTGCCCTGGATGCTCCTGCCGGGGCGACGGCCACGGATCTGGCGGCCGTCGATGTCGCTGCCGAGGACGGTGCCGCCAAAGTGCGCGGCGGCGACGAGGAAGCTCCCGGTGCCCGCGAACGGGTCGAGACAGAGCTTGCCGGCGGCGACGAGCGCCAGGTTCGCCGTCACGAGCGACAGCGCGGCGTCCATGCTCGTCGTGCCGATGTACGGCCGCTTCTTGAGGTCGAACGTGTTCTGCGCGTCGCGGCCCCCGTCGCCGACCTTGAGCCCCAGCGCGCAGCTGGCCATCGGCCCCCCGTCGAGTGCGAACTCCTCGAAGACCACGAACGATAGCTCCGCCGCGCGCATGTCCACCCCGCCGTCGAACGACAGGTACGAGAACCCGTCGATCACCGCGCGCTGGCTCTGCGCGCTGCGCCGCCGCTGGTACGATTCGACCGCGAACTTGAACGTGCGTCCCATGCATGCCGCCACCGCTGCTGAGGACAGCCGCGCCTGCAACTGCGCGTGCAGAGCGTCGTAGCTCGTCGCTCGCGAGTACAGCGTGTAGATGCCTTTCGCCAGGACCGACCGGGAAACCAGCGATCGTGCGGCCGAGGCCGAGGGGAGAGTTACCACCGCGAAGGGAGACTATTGGGTACATCCACCACCACCACCCACCATCAACATCATCAGCACCTCTTCCCCCCTCCCCCAATTCACGTGTGGTGGGTGGAAAGCAAAACGTACGGAGTCATCGTAGAACACCCATTCGAGATGGATGCCGTTCAGTGCGGCGAGGGATTCGGTCTCGGCCTGTCGGAATGTTTCGTGGATCTGTGCAAAGTGTATGAGGAACGTGGTCCCTTCGTGAGCCTCGAGTAATCGAGGTTGAGTTTCCATCGCCATTGGTGGTGGTATGTAGGGATAGATTGGTGGGATGAATGGTGGGGGTGAAGTTAAGCAATAATTTTAAGCCGCTTCAGCCCTACGAGCAACGATGACAGGAACACCAGCAGGCAGACAGGGCAGAGCGATGGTTTTGGTTTCCTCGATAATCCGTCCATTTACAAAACGGTTACTTCTTACACCGACTGGATCAGGCCAGACACAACGGAAGAAAGGAGCTCGAAGAAGAAGTAGCACTACTCGATAGGCCAATCGCAAATCAAAATAACCAACATTAACCCGAGCACGAGTAATCCACAAAATCACCCAAACCAAAAACCATCCCCGCACCGGATACCCTAACATGAAGGAAAAAGGTTAAAAAGGTTAAAGCAAAGTAAGAAGGAAGCCCAAAACATTCCGAAAAGAAAAAATGTACAACCAGGGAAGGCTCCCATGAATGCAAAAAAAAAGAGTAAAAATGTAGTGGTAACAAAAATAAAATATAGTAATACAACCCCCGGAAAAACAGAAGAGCATAAAACCCTAGGGAAAGTAACAAGCAATGTTAAGTCTCTCAAACTCCTGCGCCACTGTACAAAAAGGCGAAATGGAAAGAAAGAAAAAAAAACTGAAAAGAAAGAGATATCAAAGGACGGACCAAATTCGACGATGCCACCGTTAGTTGCTCAAGTACAGGTAAGTAAACAAAAAAAAAACCCCTCACGCCCCAACACAACCAAATCCAAGAAATGAAACTGAAAAAAAAAACCCCGTGGCAGACACGTCCGTTGGTTGTTTGAGGGAGATTAGCCCTCTCCGGTCACTTCGGCTCTCCCCGATTTCCTTCGGTCTAGTCCGTTGCCGTTACTACTCTCTCCGTTAACGCGAACCGTCATTTTAGCTGCTGTTATGCCGTTCGTCTTTGGTGACCCTTCCTCCTCCTTCTTCTGGAACTGCTCCTCTAGTCTATCGTTAACCATGATCAAGAGTTTGCTGGAATACGCTTCCAACATCGCCGCCATTGCATCATCGTCTCCGGAACTGCTCTCTCCGTCACGGTCTCCGCTCTTGTCATCCCCACCCAGTTTTTTGACGGTCAATCCAAGCTCGCGTTGAAGGCCTCTCATGACCTCTGGCCGGAGGGCGCCGTTGTCCGCTTGGCCCGATTGCTCGATACGTTTTCGGAAGCTCCGCAAACTCCGCGTCAGGCTCTGCGCTAGGGCGTTCATCGACCCGGGACCATTGCCGGTAGCATCGCTCTTGATGCGGGTTCTGCTCTGCCCCCTAGTAGCCCTAGCATCGTAACTGGACCGTCTCGGCGGAGCAGCCAGCCTTGTCTTCTCGTCGGGTAGACTCGGTGTCCTACCGCGGGCTTTCCGGCTTTCCCGGCCACCATTAGTATTGGTAGGTGTTGTCGCTGCCGTCGGTGTCGATGGTGAGACCAACGAGTCTTCGGATGAGGTGGACGACTGATTCTGTTGCGCTTGGGACTGAGTTTGTTGCTGGACCGCTATCCCAGCCCTCGAAATCGCCGAGTGAGTCTTGTTCAGACCGTACAACGACCCCTTCTTCCTGAGCGGCCTCGGCGGAGACGTACTTCCGACCGACTTGCTGCCCGAAACCCCCGAGAATTCCTGGTTGCCACCGTTGCCGCCGCCTCTAGGCGTAAAATCCAACAATTCCGTCTTGCTAAGCACTCTCCTTAACGGAGTCCGAGCTGCAGTCAGATCCCTCTGAGGCGTGACCTCAAAATCCCGACTGGATTGCATCCCATTGCCGTTTACTCCCTGTGACCCACGTTCCGAGAAATCCCAAATCATGATCGTACCATCCGTTCCAGTACTGATGACAGTCGTGCTCCCTCCCTCCCGTCCCTTTCCAACCTCCAGAAGACACACATCACTGACACCCTCCGTATGCCCCCACTCCTTATCAACCAAGCCTCCAGTGAGATCGTACAATCGTATGCTCTTGTCAGTGGTGGAAGTGCCCACGATGATTCTGGGTTTCCCCCTGTCCTCGGACAGCGTTATGGCATCCATGACGACGGAATCCCCAGTCTCATCGGTGACTTTGAAACTGCTGATGATCTTCCCATTGGTGAGGTCGTATTTGATGATCTGGCGGTCGAGAGTTGACACCAGCAATGTCGAAGCAGAATCGGATAACGGTGCCAGGTGGACCGGTGACGCCTTAGTGTTGAGTGTTCGCAGCGGAATGTATGCGTCTGTAACAGCGCCGTCGAGTGCCTCTCGGTGACACAACTCTCTGATCACAATCGTGCGGTCCGTCGAGCAAGACAACAGCTTATTCCCGTTCTCCAACAACAGCACCCTCTGAACGCTAGCAGTGTGATCGTCTAGCGTCTGAGACAGGGCCCAGGTTCCGTTCATCTTCTTGAAGACTTGAGCCGTGCGGTCCCTCGCGCAACTGACGATGGTGTCCTGGTGCATTGTGATGTCCATGATCTCGCCACCATGTGCCTTGACATCGTAGTAATGTTCGAAGGTTTCGCCATCGATAACACTGCGACACATCCGTCAGCACGTCCACCTCCCTCCTCGCCGCTCGAGCCCGCCGATACCTACCGCAGTACTCCGTATTTGTCTCCGGATACGAAAAACGTGCCATCATCCGAAACCCTAACAACCTTCAGTTCGTTGCTGACATCATCCTCGCCTTCCGCCGGTTGCTCCAACTCTATCTGAAATTCGGCCTTGCAGATTCCATCCAAGCACCAAAACAAAACAGCACCTCCGGCTGACCAGGTAAAGAAAGCTGCCATTGAAGGGTGATCGCGAGGGAGCGGCCTAACACCTAAGCACGCATCCTTATGCGCTGGAAGCTCGCGGACCATAGAGTTCGGCACGGGGACACCATCGACCGTGGACATGTTGATTATCTTCAGTGACCGATTCGAATCCAGGGTGAAAAGATGGCCAAACATAGAGGCCATGGCAACGACATCCGCGCGGCGGCATCCCGATGGGAGAACTGGCGAGCTGGATCGCGACGAGGAAGGAGAAGCCGGTGGGGTCGGGGGAACGATATTTGCTAGTACCAGAGCACTAAATAAAACCCCCGAGTCAGCCCCAAGGACCACCCTTTTTCACAGCTCCACCATTCCTGCAGTCGACATACCTATGGCTGCCATTCTTACCCGCGACCCAGGCGAATTTGCGCTCGACGTCGACCGCGATGCAATGCACTCCAAAGCCGGCGTCAGCAACCTTCGAGAACCGCATGCCCACCTCCTCGAGAAGACAGATATCGCCCCGTTCCGAGCACACCACGGCCTTGTCTTCCGATATCCCCACGATGCAGCTCATAGTCGAATCGGACATGTTCCCGAGGAGGGCGTTGCGGCCGTGCAAAACGACCGGACCCGAGGCATTTGGCTTCTGTTGCTTGCGGGTCAGCCTCCACTTTCGTTTCGATTTTCGGCCGCCACAAACATCTTCCTCGGTTCTCCATAATTTCACGTGGCGGGTTCCAACTCTGTAAAAGCAAGAACCGATCAGTCAGTACTACTGTTTATGCACCCGTCACACCTGCCTCAAATGTATTGCAGTTTTCGGCAGGGATTCTTGAATATTTTTTTCTGCGGGATTCTGAAACGCACGTCACCAATGTTCTGCCCATCCATGCAATCTGTCGGATGAAGCTCGTGCATTTATTGCTCGCATGGAGTTGGACGAGTCCGGGTTTGCTGGGATTTAACGACCAAACGTATATGAAGCCGCTGCGCGCACACACAGACACACACACAGTCGAAAGTGTCAACCAATGCCCCACCACGCCACGTACCACCATCCTCCGAGAAAGCAGGGAAAGGGAAAGGAGGGAGAGGGGGAAGGAAGGTTTACTCATTTGCGGTTCCTATGCTCGCCAAGTATTTGGAGTCAGGACTGAAAGCTACATCTCTGACGCCGAAAGTATGTTCCGACATCGCCGCCACGGGCACGTCGCTCTGAACATCCTTCGACATCGAAAAAATCAATACACGCGGGTTGTATCCCGTCTCCCCGACCGCCAACCATTTTCCGTCGGGGCTGAACGACAGACAAGTGGCCGCCTTTATCCTCTCCCTCGCCGTCCACGTCCTTCCATTCGGACTTTCGTCGCCGAACGTCGATGCGGCCGAGGACGGGGTGTATCCGATGCCCGCTTCGCGCAGGGAGGCGGCCGCACGGACTCTGCTCTCGCTCTGGGGTGTGGACGATGGTGTCAGATGCGCTCCCGCCGCAGCGGATGTAAGCGTAGGGGCATTCGGTCGTGCCCTGAAGAATCGTTGGGTGACATGTAGGTCGTCGTCGAGGGTGACCACGACGGCCGCGGCGCCGGCGGTGTACGCGAACGACCGCGTGGGATGGTGGCTATCGAAGGCGTTGGTCGAGCAGCCGATGACGCGCCTCAGCGACAGACTGCTGTCCGGAAAGGTGGAACTGGTCGAGGCCGAGAACTGACGCTTCGTCGGCGCCTTCAAACTCAGACTGTTGCTGCCGTTGCCACTTGCTCCCGCCCGAGAGAAGAAACCGGGAGAGCTGTTGGAGGTGAGTTTCACGGATCCGCCCGTGGATGATCTCGAAGTGGGAGTGGAGACGCCAGCCATTACTTTGTGTTTCCGACTTCCTCCCCAGGCTGGCGAAGGACGATATAGAAACGGAGGTAGGATGCTCAATCGCCGTTCAAGAGGGCGCTAATTCTTCATCGATGGATGGCCACAATATGGTCCGGGTATGGGACGACGAGACGGCAAGAGGACAGCACAGTACTGGGATGTGTCGTGCAGACGATGGTGACAGGGCGGACGGGTTGATCTAGCAGGCCGGGGGGGCGGGTGGGGGTTAGGATACGAGGTGCTGGAGCGGTTGAGCGGGTGGCGGTGGTGCGGGCAGTTGCGTGATAAGCTGGCAGATGGTTCTGGGGTTCGGTGCGGGATTGGTGACGTGTGATCCTGGACGGGAATACAATCCCGCTGTCAAGTAGAAAGGGGAGCTTCTCCGAGCGGGAGCGGGTTCGAGTTCGAGTATAGCAGTGCTGGATAGCGGTTAGATGCGAGCAGTTCTCGAATCCGGGGGCTGTGTTACGTTGTAGTGAAGGCGATGGTGACAATGATGGCGGTGATTATGGCAGTGGACACCTTTTTTTTTATTAGATATTTTTTTTTTTTTTTTAGGATCGTTGTTGTAGGAGCGAGCGTGCAGGCGATATGCCCGAGGGGGATGCAGTGCAGCGGGGAGGAGGGAGGGGGGTTGCGGTTCGCGTGCGTGGTGCAAGTGTGTGGTGTTCTCGATGGGGCGGGACTCGAAAAAAATAGTATCTAATGAGCGGACTGCAAGACAAGACTGCAAATGGGGGACGGGAGACGGAGAGAATTTGCTCTTCGATCGAAGGAGGAGAAGGATAGATGGGGAAGAAGGAGGCGACGCAGTGCAGACCAGCAGTCCGAGTCTCGAGTCTCAGTGTGTCTTGTCTCTGTTCGGACTCCGGAGCAGAAACAGCAGGCAGCGACACAAGGGGTGGTGGTAGTGTAAGTAGTGGAGGCGGTGGGCAAGTCCCAACTCAGTTGGCTGGCAGAATGGGAACGGGGAGGAAATAAAAGTAATAAGAGAGGGGGGTGGTACGTGCCCGCGCAGTGTGGGTTGTTCTGGGCGGGCGTGTCGCTCTAACCACAACTGTCATAGCACACTTACCGTGCTCTCTCGCGTGTGGTGATGGAAAGGGAGGTTACTCACTCAGCTATCTACAGAAAGGAAGGAACGGAGAAAGGAAGGCGTCGTGCACCACGACCGTTCGGCGAACAAAGCCCAGAGCTTCCCGCTGTGTTTCCCCACGAGCGAGCAAGCGGACACCCGCCCCATCTCCAACTCTGTCCGAGTGCATTTGTTCAGCGTGTTCGTCGTCATCAATCTCAACCCCTTCCCATTTCACGTATCTGCGCTCTCATACTTACATATGTAGATACTCTTCCTACACACCCCCCCTCGCAACCCAACGAATCGGGTCTGGTCCCATACTTGTGCAGAATTCCGCAGGATCTCACTTGATCCTTTCAGCCTATGTAGATACCCACAATCCTTGTCGCGAACCGACCTACACACTCTACCCATCTATCTATGTATGAATATGCTCGAGAGTATGATACATACATACATACCTACCGACTGAGGATTGGCGCGTGTGAACCCTGGAAAAGAAACAACAGCAACAACAACAGTCGTATCAACTCTAACTGGAATGTAATAGTGCTCTACACAAAGGCGGACCGCCAACACAACGCAACGCAACATTTACGCACATCATGTACGTGCTCCTTCGCAGCTGCAGCTGCGCCGCACCTTCAGCCCCGCCGACGGCGGAGGCGGGCGGGGATGGCAGACGCATAAAGAGGTGTCATGGTGCATATCTACAACGCCCTTCGGACGGATTTCCATCAGCGATCGTTGCGACGTTCCCAGTATAATTACAGACAATATGTAGCCCCCCTTCCCGACGACACCCAGTAGTCAGTCAACGCATGCTGCCACAACAACACACCATTACGTCGACAAAGTACTTAGATACATAAGTAGATACATACCTTCGGGTTCATCTCTGGCTCTAGAGAGGGCCACGACACCAAAGCAAGCAAACGATTCCTTGGCAAATCAACGATCGCGGACCAACAGATCAATGCCATTCAAGCAAACTCCTCTCTCCTATAGTAATGCTAGTAATACAATCGCCACCCGCGGACGGTTTCATCGTCGGAAGCGAGAAGGAAAAAGAAAGGAGCGTAGAAGAAAAAATAAATAAAGAAGAAAAACAGAAGAAAAGGAAGCAAAAAGTCAAAAATCGGAAACTGATAATATCGTTGAACAAAGTGACCTGCACCATCCCGTCCGTAGAACCGACTGCGAGGTCTTCCAATGAGGCCGCAGAATCTGATATCCCCCCAACTCTCAATTGTTATCGATACTCCGTTTAAGCTACGCTGGCCAAAGAATCATGCCTTCGATCTTTCTTCTTCGTGTGCGCGGCAAGGCAGCTCCAGACAAACCCTATCTCGGAACACTCCACCGACCTCTCCATCGGAGAACTACCAACCCCCCCCCCCCCCGAACCAAACGAGAAAGCCGTTTTTAAATCTTGCGTCCTATGTCGATCCATTACTTGTCATCGTCGTTGGTGTCATCGATCCTTTCGGGCCTATGGTGACGACGGCGCACTGCACAACGGTTAGCACCATCCCATCTATTCAACTTGTGTCGGTGTCGGATGCAGCGGAGAATATCCACCTTGTTGGCGCCTCCTCCGATGGCACCTCCTCCGATGGCGAGACGTTGACCGCCCTCATCCCATGAGATCTCGCCAATCTCACTAGCATCGTCAGGTATCACTGTTCCATTTTTCCGCTGAGATCTGGCACGATCGTAGACGTGCGTCAGAGTTCCCGATTCAACCCTCCAAACCAAGACGGCCCCGCCCGCTCCTGACGCCAGCCGAGTCCCATTGGGCGAGAAACAGATACGCTCGATGGGATCGATGTGCCGAGAGAGAACGCGAAGGCAGGACTGAGAAACCACCTCCCATATGCGAACAGTGCAGTCGTTCGATGCGGAAGCCAATATTCGTTTGGGCGATGCCGGAACGAATTCGGCGCCGGGTTGCCAGGCAACCGAAACAACAGGAGCCGTATGCCCTTGGAGTTTGTTTTCTGGCTTCGACTCTTTGCTGGGCCGGTGCCAGATCTAAATTGAGCAAGTTATCAACCCATTCCATCGTACGCAAGCACAGGATGATAAGTGTACATACCAAAACCGACGCGTCGGCGCCGCCAGTAGCGACAGTCTCGGTCGCCTCGTCCCATGCAATGCAGCTAACCTCTCCCTGGTGCGCTGTGCGTGAATGTATCGGCCCATCGACCCCAATGTCAAACTGGTGGATGTTGCCGTTGTCTCCACATGCAATGAACTGCGTCGCTGAAATCCATTCGATTTCGGTCATCACTTCCTTGCCCATGTCGAACATTCGGATGGTTTCCCCGTTCGTTGTGTCCCAGGCGATCATCTTTCCGTCGCACGACAGAGCAAGCAGCACCTTTGCCGTCTTGTTCCATTTGAGCGACGTGGGAGGAGCAAAGTGTAGCCACATGGCATGTTTCAATCTACCGTCTACCGACCAGATCCGTGTCTGCCCATTGTAAGAGCCACTGGCCAGTTGAGTGCCTTCGGGACTCCACCGAATGGCTGTAACATCAGCTTTATCCGTGCTCTCGGCTTTATCCGTGCTCTTGCGTGAGGGCTCATGGGACAATTCAATGCGTTCGAGTGCTTCGGCAGAAGTCGCCTCCTCGGGAACATTCCATATCAGGGCGCCCGATCCCATGCTCGCGGTAGCAAGGAAAGGATGCACCGGATTCCAGGCACATATCCCCTTGCAACCATCTTCCACAATAACCATATCCGGTCCCAGGATCTCCACCGGTTCCTCGATCTGTGTTCCGACGCTGCGTCCGTTGGTGATAGCGATCTCTTTGGTGAGAGGTGGCGAAGGAACAGCATCTACCATTATGAGATCTCCATCATCAGCGACACTGTTGCTAGTCTTCTTCCTCCGCTTCTTTGACACCCCGTTGACTCCATCTTCCATCGCATGCTGCCTCTTCGCACTGGCACTGGTAAGGGACGCGGTAGCTGGCGAGGCCTTCGTCTGTAGAGTGATCGAATCTCCATCCTCATCATCCTCTTCCACGTCCTCCACCGACCCGTCGGCATCCAGGTCGTCGTCCATGTGGTTTCCGTCTGAGCCGACGCCTTCATCTTCGTCGAGCACTAGCGCTGAAGCCGGGGGAAGGAAATGAAATGGTTTGTGTTTCTTGATAGTTCCATCCTGGATCGGATGCGACAAGCCGTCAGCGCGCGAACCTAGCCACCGTCTCCCCCGCAGTCATTACTTTCATCTCCACCAGCCACCCACCAACCGCCCACCCCACCCCATCACCACTACGCGCATACGGGGACGGACAAACATACACGTTCCACCTGTGCTGCCACTTCCTCATACTGCAATCCACGCTGGATGAGATAGATCAATAAGCCAGCTTTGACATGTGCCTTATATGTTGCTTCAAGTTTGTCGGCCTTCGAGTCGCGCTGAAAAGCGTACGCCGATTCGCAGAACCCTGTGTGAATTGGACGCTCGATCAGTACTCCGCACACGCGCTAAAGAGAGGACACGACAGGAGTGTTGAGGTTGGGAGGGGCCGTGAGAGTTGCGGGGCAACAGAAAAGGGAGTTTCTGCGACGAACCTGATTCTTGGAGATACCTGTTTCGTTCGAATATGTAGAGCGTTAGCTTACTGCACAGTTAATGCCAAACCACAAGCGGGCCTGCGTTTGTGTGTACGGCGTGCGAATGTGGGTGGTACTCGCCTCCATATCATGTAATTGACCTGATCGGAGGAGAGCAAATCCGCCATGGTGTTTCTCTGTATAGCCACTTGGGTCACAAGTCAACAGCAGGTGGTGGGGTGACCGGAGGGCGGCAGCAGGAAAAAGCAGGCAGTCTGAGATGGGCTGGCTGGAGGTTGGTTGCCTGTGGAGCTGGATGAGGGAAAATGAACGGGGTGGTAGTGTGGGCGTGTCTTTGTGTGATTGACGGAAACTTTCTGACTCCGTGGTGGTCGAAGGAGAGATGGGGGGGTGTGTGGGCTGGTTTGGTTGCTGAGAGAAGTCTTTCGAGGTATGGTGAGGGACAGCGTTGTTGTTTGGCGGGAGAGAGACTTGGGATGCGGACGGTATGCGGGCAAGCAGAGAGAACTAGAATAAAGACGAGTTAAGGTGTAGGTATATCTCTCCGACCTCCCACGAGGTCAGCCTATCTGGGGTGGTAGAGCGTGTAATAGGGTAATGTAGATGGCAGGTTTAACAGTTGCAGATTTTGGGTTTAGCCAGAGTAACGTGGGGATAGTATTGAAGAGTTACATTCAGGAGCAGCAGCGGCAGAGCGTACGTGCGTTTCGTTAGGTTCTCTCGGCTTTTGGGTTGTCTGTTCGAGTGGCTGATTTTCCAGGAGATGGGGTTGGGCTTTGGTTGCGGAATGGGGATTGAGATTGATTGGTGGGAGAGCGTTCATGGATTCGACGGATGTGGGATGTGGGATGGAATTTGGGGGATCTGGAGATACCTGTACTCTTCTCTACTGCTACACCACGTAGAAAGTAGGTAGCACGAATAGGCCGTCAGCATGACAGACCTGACAGCAAGAGGGCATGGACTCGGGCACGGAGCAGAGAACAAGCAACGCAAGAGGACAAGGAGAAGGAAGCGAGTCTGGAGAACGGACGGGGGCTCTTCAGTGTGCGTGTTGCTGCTTGCTGCCCGCATGGAAATTCATCCAGGGATGTCTCCCTATACTGCTTAGGCGTGCTGTCTGAGTATGTAAGTGCTAGACGAGGTTAGTGCCAAGCCCGCTGCCATTTTCGACATCCAGCGAAGTTGAAAGAAGAGCTGATGATCGATCATCGCTGCCATGGCCGACTGCTCTATGCGCTAGAGGATCCTTGCCCTAGCTCTGGATGGCGCGTGCAGGCCCGATCCACTTCGAATCGGGGTTCTTTGTTGTCCCAGAAGTGCTCCCGGCTAATGCCCCATTTGTCATCTTCAAAATCTTCAAATAGATAGATAACAAGATTGAAGGAACCCTTGCACTTCTGCACCCCCTGACACGTGATTTGAGATTGGGATATCTGGATAGGAATCCATGTGGAGTGAGGGCACGGCATTCCGATGTTGGTGTGGGAGATGCGTCATCTCTCCTCTCGTTGGAAGAATCCATCCATACTGTCCCGCGTACGGACGACCTATAACTTTTCTATCGAGCAGAGACAGAGACAGAGACAAAACTCCCCTTCCGAAACCAGCCAGCCGAGATACAACAGATACACCGACACCTACAAAGACATGCGTTCCCCACTCCTCGACATCTCGTCTAGACGTTCAGCTGGCTAACCTCAGAACTCAGTTGGCTCTTCCACGGCTCCAACGCCTTCGCAACCTCAGTGTCGACGAACTTGACAACCTGCTCAGGCGCACGGCCGACGAACGTTTTCGGGTCCATCAGAGCATCAATCTCGCCCCAGATGGGCTTGAAAAACTCGTCTCGCTTGATGCGCTCGATCAGGTCGTTGTCCTTACCCTCGAGCTTGACGACGGCCGAGGCCTCGTGGCTGAGTACGCGGATTCTTTCGTGCGCGTCCTGTCGGCTACCACCCATGTTCACCAGTCGCATGATGAAGTTCTCGGTGGCCATGAAGGGCAGCTCGTCCTTGATGCGGCGCTTGATGACGGCAGGGTAGACTACGAGTCCGGATACGACGTTGTCGAGGATGCGCAGGAGGATATCGCCGGTCAGGAACGAGCTGGGGAGGTCGATGCGGCGAATGGCAGAGTCGTCAAGAGTACGCTCGAACCACTGGGCAGCATAGGTGTCGAGGGCGTCCTTGTTGAGGTTGGCGAGGTGACGACCCAGCGAGCACATGCGCTCACTGCGCATGGGGTTGCGCTTGTAGGCCATGGCCGAGGATCCGATCTGGTCCTTCTCGAAGGGCTCCTCGATCTCCTTGGTCGCAGCAAGGTGACGGATGTCGCTGCCGATGCGCTGGCAGGTAGCGCCGAAGGAAGAGAGCGCCGAAATCACGTCCGCGTCGATCTTGCGAGAGTATGTCTGACTGGTGATCGGGTACGCGTACGCGAAACCGGCAAACTCGGTGACGAGGCGGTCCAGCTCCTCGACCTTGTCGTGGTCGCCGTTGAAGATCTGGAGGAACGAGGCCTGCGTCCCGGTGGTTCCCTTGACTCCCCGGAACCCGAGGTCGTCGCGCGCACGGGTCAGGTTGCGCAGGTCGAAGAGCAGGTCCTGGATCCAGAGGCACGCACGCTTTCCGACGGTGGTAAGCTGCGCAGCCTGGTAATGGGTGTAGCCTAAGGTAGCCATGTCCTTGTACTCCAGCGCGAAGCGGGAGAGCTTGTGGATCACGTTCGCCAACTTGGGAAGCAGGAGATCCAGCCCCTTCTTGAGGAAGATCAGATCCGCGTTGTCGGTGCAGTAGCAGGAGGTAGCACCCCAGTGGATGATTCCGGCCGCGGCGGGAGCGTTCCGTCCGAATGTGTGGACGTGGGCCATGACATCGTGACGCCGACGCTTCTCCTCCTCAGCGGCGACGGCGAAATCCTCGTCTGTGAGGGTAAGGTGGGCCTCCATCTGCTCGATGGCCTCGTCCGAGATGGCAAGACCCAGCTTCTTCTCGGCCTTAGCGAGCCAGAGCCACAGCTGGCGCCATGTGCTGAAGCGGGTGGCCGGCGAGAAGAGTTCGGCCATCTCCTTGGAGGCATAGCGGGAGGAGAGGGGGGTCTGGTAGATGTTGTTAGAAGCCATGGTTGCGGATATGTTCCTGGAGGGCCACACGGCTGTTCGTCAATTGAAGGGCTATTTGTGCGGGGACCAACCGGCTCGGAGGAAGGGTTTGCGTGCACACTCCATGTGGGGCAACCCAAAAAAAAAGTGGGATGTGCGGCTCTTCGAAAAATTAACTACCCCGCGGTTGCACCCACCCATCAGCACCACCAATCAACAACCTGATGAACAAGCTATCTACGTCGAACCACACACGCACTGGCTTTTCCAGCGCCATCAAGACCCACTATCGTTTCACGTACACGTGCCGAGAAATATCGGGAGGCACCTGATCGGGTATGCAGAGTCCGGTAGAAGGCTTCGAATGTGTATGTATTCGACATTTGAGTGCAGGATCCGTCCTTGGTTAGTCGGTCGCTCGAGGTCAGAAGTGGGCTTGGATTCATTCAGCATCTTCCCGATCTTGTTTTCTTCTTTACTTTCGTGTTCAATTGCAACGCGGAGAATCACGGCGCGGACGCTCCCATTCGAGTGTCATGGTTCATGAACCCCGTTTACCTACATATCATGTACCTAGATGGTGATCGCTGGCTACCGCTGTATTGATAGCGATCGCCACTCACATACGCCAAGCCCATCGAGTTTCCACGAGACCCTTTTTTTTCTCTCCCTCGGCGAAGCCCACAGGTTCTTATTCACCCAAGCATAACTAATTCTGTACCCAACTCCTCGTCCACGCCCACCCGTCCCGGCTCACCCACCAGCAATGGCACGGCTGAACATCCCACCACTCACACGAACATGCCTCCTCATCTGCACCTGTCTGTCAATCCTCACTGCGGCGCTGCGGTACCGCGCATGGATGAACGAGCAGTCGCAGACCGATGACTCCGGAGTGTCGGAGGGCCACGGGCAGTTCTTTACCGTGCCGTATCTGACGGTCGTACCGGCGCTGTCGATCGTGTATCCATGGACGTTCGTCACGAGTAGTCTGATAGAGTCGAACGTGCGTGGAGAGAGCACACTCCTGATCATTGATGGAGTGAGAGCTATCGACGTTAGGCTGACGGGGAGGGGGGGTGCGTGCAATAGATTTTTACGTTGGCGATCAATTTGGCGACACTCTTTTACGGTGGGAAGTATCTGGAGCGAGCCTGGGGGTCCTCCGAGTTCGGGAAATTCCTGCTGGTCGTGTCGGTTCTGCCCAACTTCCTCGCGTTCGTGGTCTATACCACCTGGTTCGCCGTCACGGGGAACATTCTCAGATCGTACCGCTCTCCCAGTCCGTCCGTTCCCATCCCCCCGCCTCCGCTGACCCCGTGCTCCCCCCCCCTCCAGCTACACGACGATCTGCGGTGGCGTAGCCCTCCAAGCCGGCTTCTTGGTGGCGTTCAAGCAGCTGGTGCCCGAGCACACGGTGACGCTGTTTAAGGGCATCGTCAGAGTCCGCGTCAAGCACTTTCCGGCCATGTTCCTGCTGGTCAACACGCTCTCGGGGCCGATCTTCGGCACGGACGTGGCGGCGGTGCTCGCGTGGTTGGGCTTCTTTGCGAGCTGGACGTATCTGCGGTTCTACAAGCGGTCATTCCCGGACCTGGGGAGCAACCAGGCGCCGTCGCTGAAAGGGGATGCGAGCGAGATCTTTGCCATGTCAGCCCCACCCTCCTTCTCCTGCCTTCCACCGCTGACCGAGCCGACGACAGAGCCTACTTCTTTCCGGACCCCCTACACACGCCCGTCGCCCTACTCGCGACTGTCGTCTACAACGTCCTACTCGCGCTGCGCGTCTGCACGCCATTCTCCGCCGCTGACGTGACCGCGTCCAACTCGCAGGCGCAAGCCCGCGACTCCGCCAACCTCGCGACGCTGCTGGGCCCGCACTCGGGCACCCGCGTCGGCAGCGCCCGCGCCGAGGCCGAGCGCAGGCGAGCGCTTGCCCTCAAGGCGCTGGACCAGCAGCTGCATGCCGCCGCGAACAAGAACTCCACCGGCGCCCCGCCATCGACGGTGTTAGGCGAGACGAGTCTGGACCATGCCGACGGGCCGTAGAGAGAGAGAGAGAGAGAGAGAGAGAGAGAGAGAGAGAGAGAGGTGTTGAATAGATAGGCGTAGGTAAGAGGGGGGGAGGGGAATTGTAATGGTGTTGGGGTGCGTTTTTTTTTGTTTCTGTACAGTTTCTTCTTCTTTATCCCTCCTCAAGTTCTCGATACTCTTTGATGTGTTTTTTTTTGGCGTATTTGGTTGCGGTTGCGGATGCGGCGGGAGGGGAAATCTGTATCCCCTTTGAAGGAGGAGATAGCTGGCTCCATACGAATGTATGTGTGTTTTTTTAATAGAGATCGGAGAGAGAGATACCCCCCAGACAGAGATTTTCACTACTTTTATACCAGAGGATGCGTGTGTGGCAGTGATGATGAACTAACAGAGCCAAGTTTTATGATTGCACCCAACCGATGAGATATTAATGAAGTATGTACTCCAAACGAACGAACGACCGCTGGCAGACTGGAACCCAAGAAAGGAAAAAGAAAGCTAAACACCAGAGTTGACGGAAGCGAGGAACTACATGTAACCCCCCGCCCCAAAAAAAAAAAACCAACATCTCTTCCGCAAACATCAAAAATCCTTTTCCACACACGCCCGCATTCCACTGTCCTGCTAATTGTATCGTTTTTTTTTTCTTTTTTGGTCAATGGCGTCGCAACACGTCTACGGCTCCTCGGCGACCTTCCTCTTGTCCCAGTACTTATTGAATTCCTTCTCGCAGCTGCGGCCGGGTTTCCAGCACTCGTGAAAGAGTATTACGAAGTCGCCGTCCTCGTAGGTGTCGTCCGCGGCGGCATCCGGCGTGTAGGTGCCCAGCACCTTCTGCGGGATCAGGGCCAGCTTCGTCAAGATGGTCGGGTGCCATTGGACGATGTGTTCCTGCAGGGCCAACCCTCGCGGTTAGGCTCAAAGCCGCAAAGCATGTTTAAGGGGGGGAGGAAAAAGAGAGAGTGTGTGGGAGAATGGTACCAGAGCATGTCGTTCCTTCTTCGGAAAGTTGTAGAGCCTAAACATCGGATCGTACCACGCATCGAGGAAATAGTTCGCCCACGCGCCGCTCTTGACGATCATGCTGTCCGGCTGGAGGCCTTCCCGGTCCTGGGTGATGATGAAGCGCATGCGCTCGGCGGGCACGTGGCGGTACGTCTTGATCACGGAGCTCGGGGGCACAATCGGGACGTCGCGGCGCATCAGCGAGCCGAGCCGACCGAACACGTGGTCGTCGAGTGACAGCGCCGGGTTCATGATGATGGCGTCCTGGCCGAGGAACCAGAAGTACTCGGAGTGCTTGTAGGTCGCCATGGCGTGGCGCATCGCCGGGATCCGCGCCCAGCCCGTGCTCGCGCCGTCGCCGGGGTAGTCGGCCGCGTTCTTGATGTGGAGGCCGTACCCTTCGTGTCTCTGTCAGCGGGGTGGGTGGGTATAGTCGCTCCATATCACCAGCAAGACGGCCTACCGTGAGCCTTCGCATACTCCTGTCGGTTCTCGATGATGCGCTTGATGTGTTCGCTTGAGTGGTCAGTGCGATTGAGCACGAGCACCATGACGGTGCGCGGCGCATCGGCCGGCCGGCCGCCGCCGGACAGCGTGCGCAGCAGCACGAACAGGGCCACTAGGAAGAGGGCGAAAACACACAGCGGTCGGTGCAAGCCTCGCGGGATGTAGCTGCGAGACACCGAGTTCGTCAGGAACGGCGAAGACCGGTAGTTCCCCCGTGTCGGCAGTGCAAAGTGCATCTTTCCTGCTCTCCTTCCCCACCCTTTTTGTGCGCGTAATAGCGGTAAGTGTTGGGGGAGTGTGGTAACGAGATAGGAGAAGAACGAGTGTGGCGCCGTTCGGCGGACGGTGAAAAAGAAGACACGGCACAAAGTGCAGGAGCTGGAGGGGCCAGTCGGGGGAGTAGAGTTGAGGATATACCGACGAGCCGACAAAGGGGGTGCGTGTTTGAACTTCAAAGCTTGGGTAGATGGAGTAGGGTAGAGTGAGTAGAAGTTCCACACGATGGAATTCCCCGATCGTGATCTGCGTCGCCAAGCCAGCAAGGTGGTTACTTCCGTATATATGTGTATGTATATGTATCTGGAGACGCTTGCGTAAGTAATTGAATGCGAGCAAGGCCGTGAGCGGGAGGTGTGGGATCAGTGTTCAGCCCGTACGTGCGTTGGAATGGCTTTTCCCAGTCGACACCTGGTATCCAACAGCGGACGCGCGTCGCTTATCGCGGCTACCACAGGGCTACATGCGCATCACCGACCGTCATTCGTCCGCACTCCAAGATACTTATACTGTCTATATAAATACCTCTCCCCCGCCCAGGCTAAAATCACAAAGCCCGTGGACGTCCCGCAGCGACCGCCCCTCGCCACTGGCATACGACGGAGGACGGTCGGCGGGCCGCTTGACACAAGTGCTCTATGAAGAGGGAAACGGGAATATGCTAGCCGGGTGAGAGCCTGTGAGTCACGGCGAGGCTCTCCGCCACGGCGTAGCGGCGCAGCTCGAGACGTCGATACCCACGCGGCAACGACCTGTGAAGGGGAAAGTCTTTCACTATATACTTATATATCTATGTACGCAATATAGCAGCCTCCGGGTCATGATCCTCCTATCCGTAGGGGGAACGGCCGCTAATAAAAAAACCGAATGGAAAAGGACTCGAAAGGGAAACGGACATCATGGGTGGGGGAGGGGGAAACGTCCGTGTCGTTATCGCTGCTGTAAAAAGACAAAGAGGAATAAGGGGTTACCCAACAGAAAGCTATATATATATATGTGCATGAAAGAAAGAAAGAAAGAAAGAAAGAAAGAAAGAAGGAAAGAAGAAAGAAAGAAAGAAGGAAAGAAAGAAAGTGTTAGGGTGGAAATCGTAAATGGCGGGGATCATGAGTATATGGATCTTCGTTGAACCTCCTGCTTGACGGCGTAAACCGTGATGATGGATTCTTGTTCGCCACGGCGTTGTCTCTTCTGCTGCTTCGGTGTCGCCGGCGGAGTGTCGGCCGCGTCCTCTGCCGCCGGGATGTTGTTGACGATGCTGAGGGCCGCTGCGACGTGCTCTAGGAGCATCTGCTTGATCTCCATCCTGCGCTGCTCGGCCTGCGGGGGCAAAGTCAGCCTCCGGACCGACACCGAACGT
>Ga0307508_10000884_pt1 | contig 34919 bp, 36 predicted proteins | sample 9_EM_MG_FD_203089 | JGI IMG/M metagenome (GOLD analysis project Ga0307508, IMG submission 203089) | Populus trichocarpa ectomycorrhiza microbial communities from riparian zone in the Pacific Northwest, United States - 9_EM | ecosystem: Host-associated > Plants > Roots > Unclassified | place...
ACACTTTGTCGCCTGCAAAGGGACAATGAAACCAGAAGAACTAGCAGACCACTTCATCCAGCAGGTCGTCAGGCCCCACGGATTGCCAGCAAGCATTGTATCAGACAGAGGATCGCTATTTACTTCAAACTTCTGGAGACGCATAACTGAAGCTCTCGGAATATCGCGGAATCTCAGCACGGCATTTCATCCTCAGACAGATGGACAAACGGAACGAGTCAATGCCATCCTCGAACAATACCTGCGGGCATACTGCAACTACCAGCAGGACGACTGGGGAAGGCTGTTACCAATTGCCGAATTCTGCTATAACAATGTGCAGACCGGAAGCACGAAAGTAACTCCTTTCTTTGCCAATTACGGATATCACCCCAGATTTATGCCAGACCTCGGCACTCAGAACGAGGAGATACCGGAAGTCTCAGAATATGCCGTGGCGCTTGGGAGGCTTCACGAGGAACTCAGAGCAGAAATGAAGGAGGCACAAATGGCGCAGACGGAACAGGCCAACAAGGCAAGACACGCGGACCCAGTCATGAAACCGGGCGACAGAGTCTGGCTGAAGAGAAAGAACATCCGAACAACGCGGCCATCGAATAAGCTGGACCACAAACAAATTGGACCCTACACCATACTAGAGAAAGTTGGCTCGCGCGCATATAAACTGGACCTGCCCGCCTCTGTTAAACTACACCCGGTCTTCCACATCAGCCTCTTAGAACCCACAGCCAGCACCGAGCCCATACCAGGACACCACCAACCAGCACCACCTCCCATTATCATAGAAGAACAACAAGAGTGGGAAGTGGAACAGATTCTCGACTCACGACGACACCGGAACAAGATCCAGTATCGGGTTAAGTGGACCGGTTTCCATGACCCGGACAAGACCTGGTACCCAACCGAAAACTTCGAAAACTCCCCCAATATTATACGCAAATTCCACGAGGAATACCCCGAAAAACCAGCACCCGCCAATTAGCAATATGTCTGCCACCGCCACTGTCGACACGAACGAAGGCTGGACCTTCGCTGACAACCACACCTCCGAGTTTCCCACCACGACCGAGCCCAACCATGAATGAAATGAACACCCCACCGACTGGGGCATCGCCGCCACCACGACCAATGGATGGGGCGCCCCGCCAACTGCACCCTTGCCACCGATGTCCGCCATAGGACAACCACGTACCAACAATCACGCCTCCCTACACTGGACCGCCTGCTATGATGACTACTGCGGGGTCCACCGCCAAATGAAGAACGACAACTACTACCCTCAACGAAGCACCAGCCGGCGCCGCCGTCGTGTCCGCCGAACATGCGACTGCCCGATTCCCCACCCCGAGGAACTACTCGGAATAACATGCGAACGACACCTCGACCCCATCAAAGCATGCGCGGACTGGCATCGGGGAAAGCGGGTCTGCCCCCACTGCCGGTTCCTGGTCAACATGGAAAACCACCACCTCCACTGTAGTGCCGCCACCCTGCGGGAACCCCTGGCCGACATCACGACCACTCAAAAAGATCAAGAAAACACCGCACCCCCGGAGGAGGCCACCACCAATGACGAGGCTCGCGCCACTACCCCAGCAGCCCTCCGAGACGAACAAATATCTTTGCTACACGACATCGTAACCATGCTCCACCACACTACTACCAGAGATGCACGCCGCAACCACATCGTACACCGGACGCTCGCCCAGCGGATGAACGAATTCCACGACGTGGACCAACAGCAACTCCAGCAGATGGCCAACACCCTGGGGGCCATCATCACCAAACAGCAGCGAATGAACGAACAACTCCAAGCCCGGCAGCAGGTGAGCCCGGCTGTACGCATCTACCGCACCCCCATCCGCCGCCGTGCCGTGCCTACCCGACATGACCTCGCCGGAGCTTCGGTCTGGACAGAGGACGTACTGTCACGAATCTCACGCGGCAGGCTTGTAAGCATCGCGGCCGGGGCCGCCGCCACCCTTGTCACCCTGTGGCTGGCCCTCATCACCGCTGCCGCAGCCACGGTCATCCTCCACGCTTACGCGCCTCGACCGAACTCCGCCATATCACGCCGGTAGCGATATTCACCGACCGCTGGCCGGTCTAGACCTCTCTCCTTTGTTTCCTCTATGGTGCCTACGCGTCCTTCTCGTCTTTGCCGTTTCCTGTTGATAGTGCTTGCGCATCCTTCTCCTGTCTTCTTACGTATGTTGTTTCCCTTTGATTATGCTTGCACGACCTTCTTCTCTTTCTGTACTGTTCTTGCTTGTGTGTCCTTTCTCCTGTTGCCGCGAGTAGAGTGGTGGCCGCACGGCGGCCGAGTGCGATCATGTGTTTTCCTTGGGCGCGACGATCGAGTCATGATGTTAGACGGAGGAACTGTGTCAGTCTTGCGGGCAAGCTGTGATTCCACAGAGGGAAGGAAAAGTATAAAGGAAGGGCGCGGTAGCTAGTCTGGAGATTCTTCTCCATGCAATCTATTATCTCTCTCCCCCAACTCCTACTTCTACCTTCCCATGAAACCGGCGCTGCGACCGAAACCCCGAACCGAACGACCGTGCTACAGTAAAGACCATCGAGTGGCAGTAGACGACGACAACGAAAGACTGGGAGTTAGAGTGTCGCCAGCATAGACAGGGCTACGCCGAGGGACATCCTCAGACTTCACCGAACCGGACAGGGAAATACTTGCCCGCGCCAGTGAGCTGAATGAACAGAGCCCAAGAGACGAACAACAGGAAAGACCTACCGTGTAGGCACGCCGAGGAACTACGTTGCCTGTCGAGCTCCAGACAGTGCGAAGAAGTCAGGATCTTGACAGCTGGGAGGACGACTCTCGGAGTTGGCAGCTCAGCTGGCAAAGGCAACGGAACCTGGTCATTTGAACAAACGAACTCGACGGCGGCAATCCCGAAGGCGCGATCTAATGGCGAAGGAGATTAGAGGTTCACGGACACGGATCAAGAATGTGCGTCGCCATGACAGCGGTGAGGATTTGCGAATGTGTCGAGGAGCGTGGAGGACGACTCTCGGAGTTGGCAACACTGCTGGCAATTGCAACGCAACCTGGTCATTTCAACAAACACCCCTGACGGTGGCAATCCTGAAGGCGCGATCTAGTGGCGAAGGATGATTAGAGGTTTGTGGACATAGATCAAGAATGTGCGTCTCCGGGACAGCGGTGAGGATTTGCGAATACGTTCGAAGAGCTGGGAGGACGACTCGGAGTTGGCGGCTCAGCTGGCAAAGGCAACTCAACCTGGTCATTTCAACAAATGCCCCCGACGGTGGTAATTCCGAAGGCGCGATCTAGTGGCGAAGGATGATTAGAGGTTTGCTGACTCGGATCAAGAACGTGCGTCTCCGGGACAGCGGTGAGGATATGCGAATGCGCTCGAGGAGCTGGGAGGACGACTCTCGGAGTTGGCAGCACTGCTGGCAATTGCAACGCAGCCTGGCCATTTCAAGAAACACCCCTGACAGCAGCAATCCCGAAGGCGCGATCTAGTGGCGAAGGATGATTAGAGGTTCGCGGATATGGATCAAGAACGTGCGTCGCTGTGACAGCGGTGAGGATTTGCGAATGTGCTCGAGGAGCTGGGAGGACAACTCTCGGAGTTGCCAGCACTGCTGGCAATTGCAACGCAGCCTGGTCATTTCAACAGACTCCCCCGACCGCAGCAGTCCTGAAGGCGCGATCTAATGACGTGTGTCGCTGCGAACTCATCCGAGAGACACCTCAGTCAACGGGTACATAATCTACACCGTGTGTGTGATTGCCGTGACCATTTTCAAAAATATTCGAACCGCTGGCAGGGCGCAGAGCAGAGGAGTTGATGAACTGATTAGCATACGAGTAATACAAATATTGAATGATTTTTTTTCGATATCTTTGGCACTTCAATAAAGAGGACCGGTACCCTTCATTTCGTGAGTTTCAAGCGTGACCATAGGCGATGAAATGACGGGAGAAAAAATAATTTGAACATCGTGAATTTGTGAATGTATGTGTCCAGAAAACAAAACCATTGGATTGTGACCATTGCACTGACGATTCATGGGAGTCACGATACCAACTGTACCAGTTGCCGATACTTAGAAAACCTTACGGGAGTATGACTAGTCTTACTGGAGCTTGGGAAGCTTACCGGAGCTAGGGAAGCTTACCGGAGCTAGGGAAGCTTACCGGAGCTAGGGAAGCTACCGGAGCTAGGGAAGCTACCGGAGCATCGGACGCAGACAGGGGTTACTGACATGCAGGGGTCAATTTTCAATTTTTTCCTGATGAAAAGTGGGTAAATGGACGCCTGCATGGCCGCGTCTCCAATGTGAGGTGCTCTGGTCAGCTGTGTTCGAATGTACATCGCCATGGCAGCCGCTTCTGGATTACGCCACTCTGGCAGCTGCGTCGCCAACGCCTGGTGCCGTGGCTGGCCCTGATGCCTTTCTCGCCCCGCCGGTTGCCGTATCGCTGGTTTGTTCCGCTTGTTGGCGGTTTGCCTGTCGGGCCAGTCACCACTTTGCTCACTTATTCAGCTCGTCAACACCTCGCTTGCCGCGCTGCTTGCCGGCTCGCTCCTTTCTTTGGCTCGCCAATGGCTTATGCACCAGACCGCTCGCCAGGTCGCTCCTTTCTTCCGCATGTCAACGGGTTGCTGGATGGCTCACTTGCCTGATGGCTCGTAGGATTGTTTGAATGGACGACTAGATGTTCTCTGCTGAAACCGGGATTTTCAGTGCCGAGTCGTAGAATCAAGACCTAAGCATGGCAATAGTGCAACGTAGTAGTTAGTCAGCAGGCTGAAACTTTCGGACAGGCACGACCGATACCACGGAGACCAATTGCGTGGCTAAAAACAATGGGTTCCATAGTATCTACGACTCACATATGACCCTACTGGATCATGGCGAGATGATGTACAGTCCAACCCTGTTCACCGTCCGCCCCGACCTTGAGCAGTCCACAAGTGGTACGTGGCAACTCCCCCTGCCCAAGGAAAGAAACGAAAGAACAAAATCCCTCTTACTCTTGACTCTCTACTGGATCCCCGCCCCTTCCTGTCAGACCCTGCCGGCAGGCCCATTTCTCTCACCTCCTCTGCCTCCTAATTCAGGCCTGTACTCCGCCCCACCTCAGTAGTACGAAAGAACCGCAATCCACCTTCCAGCTTGGATAGTATAGTATTTACAATTGTTGGAGTGGTTCTCGCAGGTTTTGCATTGCGAGTGATCCCTTGTGCACGAATAACTAGCGGCAGCACGTGCGTCGGCTCGCTTAACATGAGTGCGGGCCTAATTAAATGTCCGCAAGATAACCTATGTGTCGTCATTCTCCGCATCGCCATCATACCCACCGCCATCGTACTCGTCAAATTGTATTGCACCCCTTCTGGCTGTTTCTGATACACTCAGAGCTGCGCTAACAACATCAGAAAGATCGCCAGCATACTCGTCGCGTCCTACACACCACCGTACTCCTCGCATCGTACTCTCCATTGTACATGACGCATCTTACTCCCTATCGTACTCGACGCCAGCGTCCTGACCGCCATCCTCCTCATCGACATCATACCCATCACATCTTACTTGTCATCGTACTTGGCGCCAGAGTCATGACCGTCATTCTCCTAATCGACATCGTACTTGTCGTATCATACTTTTCATCATACTTGTCTTGTCGTAGGTCCTACTGTTTCAGGCAGTCTGAGAGCTGCGCTAACAATGTCAAGAAGATCGCCAACATACTCTTCATCACATCTTACTTGCTATCGTAGTAGACGCCAGGGTCCTGCCCGCCATCCTCCTCATCAACATCATACATGTCACATCCTACACGACATCGTACTCGCCACCAGGGTACCATTCTACTCATCGACACCCTGCTCGCCATATCTTGTCATCGTACTCGTCTCGTCGTATGTCCTGCTGTTTCTGACACTCTGAGAGCTGTGCTAACAATGTCACAAAGCTTGCCAACATACTCATCGCATGTTACTTGCTGTCGTAGTCGCCGCCAGAATCCTGACTGCCATCCTCCTCATCGACATCATACCTGTTGCATCATACTCACCATTGTACTTGCCGCCAGGGTCCTGACCATCCTCCTCATCGACATCGTACTTGCTGTAACTTACTTGTTAACATACATGTCTTGTCGTATGGTACAACTTTCTGTGGTTTCTGACAAACTGAGAGCTACGGTTACAATGTCACGAAGCTCGCCAACATACACGGCGCATCTTACTCGCTGTCATACTCGCCGCCAGGATCCAACCCACCATCCTCCTCATCGATATCATGCCCGTCGTGTCTTTCTCGTGATCGCACTTGCCGCCAGAGTATGATCACCATTCACCTCATCAACACCCTGCCTGCCGTATCTTGTCATCATACTCCTCTCGTCATATGTCCTGCTGTTTCTGACACTTTGAGAGCGGCGCTAACAATGTCACAAAGCTCGCCCACATACTCATGGCATCTTACTCGCTGTTGTACTCGCCGCCAGGATCCTGCCCGCCATCCTTCTCATCGATATCATACCTATTGCATCTTACTTGCGATCGTACTCACCGTCAGGTTATGACCACCATTCTCCTCATCGACATCCTGCTCGCCGTATCTTGTCATCATACTCGTCTCGTCGTGTGTCCTGCTGTTTCTGATGCTCTGAGAGCTGCGCTAACAACATCACAAAGCTCGCCCACATACTCATGGCATCTTACTCACTGTCGTAGTCGCCGCCAGGATCCTGCCCGCCATCCTCCTCATCGTCATCATACCCATCGCGTCTTACTCGTGATCCTACTTGCCGCCAAGGTACGACCACCATTCTCCTCATCGACACCCTGCTCGCTGTATCTTGTCATCATACTTGTCTCGTCGTATGTCCTGCTGTTTCTGACACTCTGAGAGGTGCACTAACAATGTCACAAAGCTTGCCCACATTCTCATGGCATCTTACTCGCTGTCGTAGTGACCGCCAGGATCCTGCCCACCATCGTCCTCGTTGACATCATACCCGTCGTGTCTTACTCGCGATCGTACTCGCCGCCAGCGTACGACCACCATTCTCCTCATCGACACCCTGCTCGCCGTATCTTGTCATCATACTCGATTCGTCGTATGTCCTGTTGTTTCTAACACTCTAAGAGCTACACTATGAAGGTCACAAAGCTCGCCCACATACTCATGGCATCTTACTCGCTGGCGTAGTCGCCGCCAGGGTCCTGCCCACCATCCTCCTCTTCGACATCATACCCGTTGCGTCTTACTCACCATCGTACTCGCTGCCAGGGTACGACCGCCATTCTCCTCATCGACACTCTGCTCACCGCATCTTGTCATCATACTCGTCTTGTCGTATATCCTGCTGTTTCTGATACTCTGAGAGCTGTGCTAACAATGTCAAAAAGCTCGCCAACATACTCATCGCATCTTACTCGCTGTTGTACTTGCCGCCGGGGTCCTGCCCACCATCCTCCTCATTGACATCATACCCATTGCATTTTACTCGCGATCGTACTCGCCACCAGCGTACGACCACCATTCTCCTCATCAACACCCTGCTCACCGTATCTTGTCATTATACTCGTCTCGTCGTATGTCCTCCTGTTTCTGGCAGTCTGAGCGCTGCACTAACAACGTCACGAACCTCGCCAACATACTTGTCACATCTTACTCGCTGTCGTACTCACCGCCAGGATCCTGCCCGCCATCCTCCTCATCGACATCATACCCGTCGCGTCTTACTCGGATTGTACTCGCTGCCAGGTTACGACCACCATTCTCCTCATTGACACCCTGCTCACCGTATCTTTTCATCATACTCGTCTTGTGATTTGTACTGCTGTTTCTGACACTTTGAGAGTTGCGCTAACAACGTCGCGAAGCTCGCCAACATACTTGTCGTATCTTACTCGCTGTTGTACTCGCTGCCAGAATCCTGCCCGCCATCCTCCTGATCGACATCATACCCATTGCATCTTACTTGCCATCGTACTCGATGCCAGGTTACGACCACCATTCTCCTCATCGACATCCTGCTTGCCGTATCTTGTCCTCATATTCGTCTCATTGTTTGTGCTGCTGTTTCTGACACTTTGAGAGCTATGCTAACAACGTCACGAAGATCGCCAACATACTCATCGTATCTTACTCGCTGTCGTACTCACCACCAGAATCCTGCCCACCATACTCCTCATCGACATCATACTACTCATCGACATCATACCCGTCGCATCTTACTCACGATCGTACTCACCGCAAGCATACATCCACCATTCTCCTCATCAACACTCTGCTCGCCGTATCTTGTCATCATACTCGTCTCGTCGTATGTCCTGCTGTTTCTGACACTTTGAGAGCTACGCTAACACCATCACGAAGCACACCAAAATACTCGTCGCATCTTACTCGCTGTCGTACTTGCTGCCAGGATCCTGCCCGCCATCCTCCTCATCAACATCATACCCGTCGCATCTTACTCATGATCGTACTCGCCACAAGCGTACCACCGCCATTCTCCTCATCGACATCCTGCTTGCCGTATCTTGTTATCATACTTGTCTTGTCATTTGTCCTGCTGTTTCTGACACTTTGAGAGCTGCACTAACAACGTCATGAAGCTCGCCAACATACTCGTCGCATCTTACTCGCTGTCGTACTCGCCGCCAGTATCCTGCCCGCCATCCTCCTCATCGACATCATACCCATTGTGTCTTACTCACGATCGTACTTGCCACCAGGGTATAACCACCATTCTCCTCATTGACACCCTGCTCACTGTATCTTGTCATCATACTCATCTCGTCGTATGCCCTGCTGTTTCTTACACTCTGACAGCTGCGCTAACGCCACGAATATCGCCAACATACTCATCGACATCGTACTCGTCGTGTCGTTGCACAATTTCCCGCTGTTTCTGCTTTATTCAGAGCTGTGGTAACCACGTCACAATAGTCACCAACATACTCATCGCATCTTACTCCCTATCATACTCAACGCCAGCGTCCTGACCACCATCCTCCTCATTGACATCGTACTTGTTACATCTTATTCGCTATAGTATACGTCGCGTCTTACTCACCATTATACTTGTCGCTTCTTACTTGCCCTTGTACTCGTTGGGTCGCATTGCACCTTTTCTCACTGTTTCTGACACTGAGAGCTGTGCTACCATCACAAAACTCGGCAACATACTCGTCACGCCCTACTCACGATCGTACTTGATGCCAGCATCCTGACCGCCATCCTCATCAACGTAGTACCCGTCGTATCTTACCTGTCTTTATACTCGTCGCGTCGTATGGCACAACTTCCCCCAGTTTTTGACAAACTGAGAGCTGCACTAATAACCTCACGAAGCTTGCTAACGTACTTGTCACATCTTACTCTCGCTCGTACTTGCCACCAGGCCCTGACCGCCATTGTCCCCATCGACATCGTACTTGCCTTATCTTGTCATCATACTCCTCTTGTCGTATGGCACAACTTCCCACGGTTTCTGACAAACTGAGAGCTGCGCTGACAATGTCATGAAGGTCGCGAACATACTCGTTGCATCTTACTCACTGTCGTCATTGTAGCCAGGGTCCTGCCCCCTATCCTCACCAACGTAGTACCCGTCATATCTTACTTTTCATTATACTCGTTGCATCGTTTGGCACAACTTCCCGCAGTTTATGACAAACTGAGAGCTGTGCTAATAACCTCACGAAGCTTGCTAACGTACTTGTCACATCTTACTCACGGTCATACTCACCGCCAGATCCTGACCGCCATCATCCTCATCAACATCATGCAGGTAGCTTCTTACTCGCTATCGTACTTGTCTGGTCGTATTGCACAACTTCCCACTGTTTCTGACAATCTGAGAGCTGCGATAACAATGTCACGATGTGTGCCAACGTACTCGTCGCATCTTAGTCGCCAGCTTCCAACTGTTGACACTTGTAGAGCTGTGGTAAGCACGTTAAGAATAGCATATGCAGGTGGTGATACTTGTAGTCGATAAACGCGATGATGCATGCAGCATTGGACACGATGATGGATGCGACGCTATGTGCTCGCGCTGGGTGCTCTGTAAGGTAGTGTATATAGCTGTATGTTAGATATAATGAATACAACTGGATTGATTCACTACCCCTAGAACCACCAGCCACTTGTGTCCTAGAATACGGATGTGATGTAAGGCTTCGTGCGATTTTCAGTACCGTGACAGCTGTGTTTGAACGTGTGGTGCCATGACAGGTGTCGTCCGGATGCTATTTGCCATGACATTCTGTGTATGGAAGACATGCGCTGTGTCCAGAAGGCAAATGCCCTGACACTCCTCGTCCAGATGGCACATACCATGGCAGCTGCGTCCGAAGGCAGTCGCCTTGACAGCTGCGTCCGGACGTGTGGTGCCGTGACAGGTGTCGTCTGGATGCTATTTGCCATGACATTCTCCGTATGGAAGACACGCGCTACGTCCAGAAGGCAAATGCCCTGACACTCCTCGTCCAGACGGCATATGCCATAGCAGGTGCATCCGAATGCAGTCACCTTAACAGCCGCGTCTGGCCGCGTGGTCCCGTGACAGGCATCGTCCGGATGCATTTGCCATGACATTCTGCGTATGGAAGACACGCACTGCGTCCAGAACGCAAATGCCCTGACATTCCTTGTACAGAAGGTATATGCCATGGCAGCTGCATCCGGATGCACGGTGTCATGGCAAGCAGCGTTCGAGTTAAGCAGGTTGCGTCCGAAACATCTAGAGTGTCTAGTGCATCCGGACACTCGGGACGCCAATTTTTTTTTTCCTGATGTGTGCCATTTTGGTGAATCGGTCGATGATTACCCAGAGCTGGTCACAACCTTCCGAAAGCGGTAATTCCGTGATGAAATCCATTGGTATTGATTGCCAAGACGCGTATGGCAGTTCTAGCAGTGAGATCAGACTGTAGGGCTAGTGTTGTGATGCCTTATTTTTCTGGCATTCCGGGCAACTCCTGACGAAATCCATGATTCTCTCATTCATTTTTGGCCACCAAAAGTTTCTTCGAATGAGTTCAATCGTTTTGTCCTGTCCCATATGGCCGGCAACCTTTGTGTCGTGCTCGGACTTGATGAACTCTTGTATCATTCCTTTTGGTATCCAGAGCATGGATTTTCGGTACAGTTTTCCTCCCTGGATTTCCAGAATTCCTTCCTTGGCCTTTCAGTCCTTTGGTAACGGATCCTCCGTTGCCTCTTCCTTTTTTGCTTTTAGGTAGTCTTCATCTTGTCTACCTACCTCCTCAATTTTTTCCAAGAATTCTTCTAACCATCTCCTTAGTGGGAGCGATGTTAGCCTGGCTGATGAGCAGACGAAGGAAATTGCTTTTCTCTCGAAGTGTTTTTCCCTTAAAACTGTCGTTATCGGCTGGTTTTCTATCCCCCCCATTTCAGGGCGGTACTCCAAACCCCTAGAAAGCACATCCAGTTTTCCGTTTTGCGTCCCTGGTCGGTAGTAGACCTGAAATTGATGCCAGCAAGTTGCGGTGCCCAATGCGCTTGTCAACAGTTTAGTACTTTAGTTGTCGTAAAGTACTCCAGGTTCTGGTGATCCTAAAATACCTGGACCTGGTGTGTTGCTCCTTTGCAATAGCGTCTCCAATGCTTGAATGCGTCCACCACTGTGAGGAGCTCTTTGTTGTGGATTTCGTAGTTTATCTCCGCCAGGGAGAATTTCCTGGAGTGGAAAGCTACTGGGTGCAGCCGGTTCTCCTCATCACGTTGTGACAGGACTGCTCCAATAGCGAAGTCAGATGCGTCAGTTTCCAGGATTACTAGTTTTGTTGGATCGAATGGGCTAGTACAGAGGCTGTGGTGACGTGTTTCTTTAATTCGTCGAAGGCTGCTTCCACTTCTGCGTTCCAACTCCATTTTTCCGTTTTCTTGGTTAGCTCTGTCAGTGGCCTGGCTGTTTGGGAGTAGTCCTTGATGAAGCGTCGATAGAAGTTGGTGAACTCCAAGAAGGACTGGGTTTCTGTGAGTGAAGTCAGACGCTGCCAGGACTGTATTGCTTCCATCTTGTCCTGATTCATCCGAATCCCGTCTCGGCCAATGACATAGCCTAGGAATTCTACTTCTTTAGCCTTCCATACGCATTTTTCGGGAGACACTGCCAGCCCGTTTTGTTGTAGACGTCCTAACACCTCTTTGACCAGTCGGTCGTGTTCTTCCTCTGTTTTGGCGTAAATCAGTATGTCGTCCATGTATGCCAGTACTCCCACTTCGAGTACATTGGACAGGACATGATTCATCATATCCTGAAACATTGATGGTGTGTTGGTGAGGCCAAAGGGTATGACTTGGAATTCATATAAGCTGTACCAGGTCCTGAAAGCGGTTTTCCATTCGTCTCCTTCTCGGATTCGGATGAGGTTAAATCCGTTTTTCAGGTCCATCTTGGTGAACCACTGCATGCCCCGTCCTCGGTCCTGCAATTCTTTGCATTAGCGGGAGCGGATATCGGTTCGGGATGGTGACCGCGTTTAGGCCTCGATAGTCGACACACAGCCGGAGTCCTCGTCCGTTTGGTTTTGGTACGAACAGAATTGGTGATCCTGCCAGTGATGTCGATCTTTTTATTTTTCCTGTTTTTTCCATTTCGCTTAGCCATTCTCAAAGTGTCTGGAGTTTTATTTCGCAGAGTGGATAAATTAGCCCCCAGGGCGCCGTAGCCCCTTCCTTTAGGTCAATTTTGCAATCGTACGGTCGGTGTTCTAGTCATGCGTCTGCTGCTTCTTTTCCCATTATCCGCAGGTATTGACGGAATTCTGTAGGCACTTGTTCCAGAGGGTCCTCGCTTTGTATTTCTGATACATAGCCTATGACCTGGGCTTTGGTGTCATGTAGTACCAACTCATCCCAGGTTAGGGAGAATTGGTTGGTTTCAAACCTGGTGCATTCTTCCAAGCATCGGGCACTGTTGAACCTTACTTCTTCTGTTGTCCATACGTCCTGAGGCGGGTGGTTTGTTATCTATTGGAAAGGGAGAAATATATCTACGTCTTTCTCCATTGGCAATATTTCGAAGCTTTCCTCCATATAGTGCTTTCGGTGTTGCAAGCACAGAGACTCCGTATACTATTGTCTGGCACCTTCAACGATTTATCCTGTAAAGTTTTCTACCTGGATTGGGTGGTCATGTCTTTTTCGGGTGATTCTGAGGTGCTTGACCGTTTGTTGATTGATTATAGCTATTGAGCATCTGGTGTCCAATAGTGTTCGTACTGTATGTTCCTTGTTATCCCAATGTAAAATCATTAAAATTATGGGACGGGTGCCGTAGTGGCGCGCTTTTTTCGTTGAGGTTCCAGTGCTTGGTTCCTTATTTTTGTGTTTTTTGAACGCACCACAGATTATTTTGTAGACCTTAGGGTGTGGCTTGCCCTGGTCTTCTAAAAATCTGATTCCAAGTTGTCCCAGAGTTGGGTGGCACTGGTGTCGACATCTATGGTTTCGACAGCCGCTACCTTCTGCTGTTTAGCTGTGGGCAGTTCCTCCGGTTCTTCAGATCTCTTTCTTTTGTTCTGGCTTACTACCGATACCATTCATGGTGCTTTTGGTAGGACAGTTCCCTTAATTGTGTTGAAGGAAAAGGATTCGAATGTTTTGTGGCAGCTCCTCCCGCAGTGCCAGCAATCCTCCCTGCTTTTCCCATACTACTCCTGTTCTTTCGGTGGGACCCCTTTGAGTGCCGGGTCCTTGGTTGTTCAGACTTCTTTTCGACCAAAGAATTCTTTTTTCCCTTGATTCTCCATTTGAGGTTCTTTCTTTCGTTCTGTGTGCCAAGTGTCTTTTGATGTGGCGTCCTTCTTTTTATCCTCCGTCTGGCTGGGTCTGGTGGATTCTCGTGCTTTTTCCAGGGCCTTCAACCGTTCGACCTGTAGGCCTGCTTGGTAGGTGGTCTGCAGGAAGCCCTCATCATCTGTGAATTGTTCAAGGTAGTGTGCAAACCGCATTTACAGGATGTCGGATGTCATCACGAGGTCGAATTTTTCTTTCAATGCTTCCCCTGTTGCCTGGGCGAAGATGTTCAGGGCCCGGAATTCTGTTATGTAGGTTCAGATTGACCCTTGGTATCAAAGCTGCCCTAGTTTTAGCTGGGCATCAGCCGCTTCCCGCTCATTCCGATATTCGGCTTGAATGGCTGCTGCCTAGTTTGTCCAGGTGTCGTTGCCCTGTAGCTCCAAGTCGGTATCGGTGTAGATGCCAAACCAGAGCTATGTCGGTCAGAAGTGTCCTGATCCATGTGATCTTTTGGTGGTCAACTGTCTTCGGGTAGAAGTCCAGGTACATGGTCACTGATTCCCACCATTGGTTGAAAGCTGTTGTACTCTTTCTGTCGAATTTTTCTGGGTTTTCCATTTTTAGGCACAATGTATTGAGGTGAGCTTCGTGTCTTGGTTGTTCGGGTGCTCGGGCCACCGCAATCCCTTGACCGACTAGTCTTGCAATTTCTTCTGGTGTGAGCATGGTTGCCAGTCTTTCTCGAGTTAGTTCTTCTGCCTGCGGGGGAGGTCGGCCCATTGGTACGAGGTTCCATTCGTATAGATCTTCATCGTTGTTGTGATTTTTGTTGCTGTTGTCATCGTCGGATCGTGGCGGTGGGGACAGGGATACCGCTGGCCTTCAGGGCCGTCTCAGACGTCCTCGACCCCCTCCTCCTTGGTTCCCGCTTTTCAGATCTATTGTCAGTCCTAGTATGGCAGGAGTTGGTGCACACGGGAAGAGTGGGATGGGGGGTCGCTGTGTTCGGAGTGGGCTCCCCAAGGTAGGTCGGGCAGCCAGTTGCGGTGGCCCACCCGAGTTTCCTGGTATGCTCGTACTAGGAGGCCGGATTGGGCTGCGCCATGGCTGAGGTGGTTCGTTCATGGGGGATCTTGGTTTTGGGGAAGCGGGCAAGGATATCCAAGTAGTGATACACCGGATTTTGTTGTGGGCCTGCCGTAGTTCCTTTTCCATTTGTGTCGCTTTTCTTTTGTGGTCGGCTGCCCAGAGCTCCACATTGCCTTGGAAGGTAGCCAGATGTTGTCCTCAAACGGTGTTTGCTTTGGCCAGGAAGGCCAGTGCATCATTCACCCTGGTGAGCTGAGTGGCCTGGCATATCTGGCACTGGTCTACCTCGTCTGTACGTTAAATGATTGCCTGCTAGACTGTCACGAACCTGGCGCGACAGGCTCCTAGGCGCTGCCGCGGGCGCCGCGCTCACCCTCGCCACACTATGGCTGATCCTTGTCTCCACTGCCACGGCCACTGTCATCCTACACGCCTAGCCGCAGTACCTCAGCCCCTGCCAATATCGCGCCGGTAGCGATATTCCTCAGAATCTGGTCGCAGGCCGCCCAGGATTTTCCCCGCTTGTTTCCTTACTGTCTACGTGTCTGCCCCGCTTTACTCTGTGTTATGTTTATTGCTTACCTTGTTGTTTCCCTACTGTTGTGTGTGTCTGCCTTGCGTATTGCGGGAGGATGAAGGGCCGAGTAGGATCGTGTGTTTCCTTGGGCGCAGCGATTGAGTCATGATGAGCTAGGGAGGAACTGTGTCAGTCTTGCGGGCAAGCTGTGATTCCACAGAGGAAAGGAAAGGTATAAAGGAAGGGCGCAGTAGCTAGTCTGGAGATTCTTCTCCACACAATCTATTATCTCTCTCCACAGACCTATCTCTCTACCCCTGTGAACCGGCGCTGCGACCACCACCTGTAAGACCCCAGAAGAGATTAGGGCGAAGCCAAATACCGCCACAGCAAAGCCAAATACCGCAACGATACCACGCCGGGCGTGCAGAGATTAGGGCGAAGCCAAATACCGCCACAGCGAAGTCAAATACCGCAACGATACCACACCGGGTGTGAAGAGATTAGGGCGAAGCAGAATACCGCCACAGCAAAGCCGAATACCACGACGATACCACGCCGGGTGTGAAGAGATTAGGGCGAAGCCGAATACCACCACAGTGAAGCCGAATACCGCAACGATACCACGCCGGGCGTGAAGAGATTAGGGCGAAGCCGAATACTGCCACAGCGAAGCCGAATACCGCAACGATACCATGCCGGGCGTGAAGAGATTAGGGCGAAGCTGAATACCACCACAGCGAAGCCGAATACCGCGACGATACCACGCCGTGCGTGAAGAGATTAGGGCGAAGCCGAATACCGCCACAGCGAAGCCGAATACCGCAACGATACCCCGCCGTGCGTGAAGAGATTAGGGCAAGGCCAGATACCGCCACAGCGCAGCTGAATACTGCCGAGCGGCGACCAAGACTACGTTACCTGTCGAGCAGCATGGGCTAGTGAGACAGGATCTTGACACAGACACTCTGAGTGAGGGCTTGATAAGCGTTTGCCGCATTAGCCAGCTCGGTACAGACCCAGGCTTCTGTGATTTCCTTGTTAGCGTTTACTTGGTCATTTATATACATAGTGCCTTCTGCCAACATATAGTACGCCTGCTCGATCTGTTGCATTCGCTGGTCTGATCGATCGATGGTGTTGCCACATAGCTCTGTGAGCTGTCTTAGGTTGCTTTCGGCCTGTCGCTACTGCCTTACCATAGTTCGGGCCCAAACAGCTGGGTTGGACATTTCCACTGCTGGTTCCAACATGGGTCTTCCATCAGTGATTTGCATAAGGTCCTGGGGGGCCTCGAGATGGAGCATGTTGAAGTCCGACGAGGTAGTCATTCTTAGTATAGGTGTAGGAAGTGTCCTGTATAGATGGTTTCATCGTCTTCAAAGGTATAATCACAGATTTTGCGGAATTCGTATCCGTTGAGGTCGGCGCTCAGTTGCCTAGATGCGCAGTTGGACCAGTACTGAGTGTACCAGTTTTCCAGGGTATAATTAATTGTTTTGAGAGGGATGGGACCGTCGAAGAATTTTTCCCACTGTTCGTAATTTGTGATTTCTTTGTCAATCGTAGAGAATGTGTAGTCGAGTGAGTATTGGGAAGTTGGTTCGAATACATTTGAAAGTTCGAGGAGGTATTCATGATCTCGTTCGAAGGAGGGCATGTGCTGGTTTCCTTCTTGAGAACGTAGGGTGATTTTGGATTGAAGATTATAGTGTGACACTGAGATTGTCTCGTAACCAGAGTGTGGGTAGAATCGAAGGTAATCTGGCTACTTTTGATAATTCACAACGGAATAATGTTAGATCTTGTGTGTGGGTTCGGTGGTATGGTGTGGGTTCGGTGGTATGGTGTGGAGGCGTGTCGAGGTCTGAGCATGCTAGTTTTTTTCTTTGAACGAGAAAACTTCTTTCTTTTATCCTTTGAGCCATAGCGTGAGAGTTGATGACTCGGCGTGAGAACTGGTGACTCTGGTGGATTATTTCTCCGAGGTCCTGTCAGACCCCGCTCAGAACATGGCCAACTTCATTGGTCCTGGCCGGGTCGTAGTTAAGAGGAGATGAGGTTTTCATGCAGCTGAGTGGGGTGTCTGGTCCAGACTCTTTTCTCGTGCACTGTCAGGGTGACGTGGCCTACCTCCTCATCTTTAGAAGATAACGATCCCCTCATCTTGAGGCGATCTAGCCCAAGCCCCTCCAGTTCCACTTGTTTGCAATCTTCCCTCTATCCCGAAGTTAATCTCTTACAGCTGAGCTACGGCTGTAAGCTAAACTCCGTTCCTCTATCTCCTGCCTAGACTCTCTGAATGTCTTCCGTGATCTTTCTTCAAAAGGCATACCTTCTGATAGCCTGTGACTCTGTCTCCCACTGTCACTTGCTAACTAGGCCAGTGATATTTCTTCAAGCATAACACATGCATCGTCTGGAAAATATTTGCCTTGACATTCTGCGTCTGTAAGACATGCACTGCGTTCAGAAGGTAAATGCACTGACACTCTTTGTCCAGAAGGCAGATGCCATGGCACTTGTTGTCCCGACGACATTTACCTTAACTACCTACGTTGGTAAGACACGCACTGCGTCTAGAAGGGAAATGCCCTGATACTACTCATCTAGAAGCATATGCCGTAGCCGCTCCTTCCCGACACATGATGCCGTGGTACAGTGTATCGCTACACATGGTGCCCTGGCAAGTGTTGTCTTAGTTAAGTAGGTTGGGTCTGAAAATTCTAGTGCATCTCAAGTATCCGAATGCTCAGGACGCAATTTTTTTTTCCTGATGTTCTTGTACCCATTGCACTTGACGGCAGTTGACTTTTGTGGTGGTAAAGTATTTGAGGTTTTGGTGATCTGAGTACACCTGCACCTGGTGCATTGCTCCCTCACAGTATTGTCACCATTGCTTGAATACGTCGATGATTGCAAGAAGTTCATTGTCATGGATTTCGTAGTTCATCTCCACAGGTTGGAACTTACGCAAGTGGAAAGCTACCGGGTGCAGGCAGTTTTTGTCATCTCTTTGGGACAGTACTACCCCAATCGCAATGTGGAAGGCATCTGTCTCAATGATCACAGGGTGCCCCAGGTCGAAGTGCCCCAGAATTGGGGCTGTCATGCATAGTCTCGGATGAATCTTCAGTAGAAGTTGGTGAATCCCAGGAAGGACTGGGTTTCCATCAGTGATACTGGCGACCTCCATTCCAGCACTGCTTGGACCATTTCTGGGGACATCTTGATTCCTCCTTGTCCAATGATGTACCCCAGAAATTCTACCTCCTGGGTTTTCCAGACGCATTTTTCTGGGGAAACTGCTAGCCAGTTTTCTTGCAGTCTTCTCAGGACTTCCTTTATCTGATTGTCATGTTCTTCTTCAGTCTTTGCGTAGACTAGGATATCATCCATGTAGACGAGGAGATTGAGGTCGATCATATTGGAAAAATCATAGTTCATCATAACTTGGAAAGTCAAGGGTGGGTTTGTGAGCCCAAACGGCATGACTTGGACCTTGTATAGCCCATATTGAGTTCGGAAAGCCGTCTTCCATTCATCTCCTTCCCGAACAGGAATTAAGTTGAACCTGTTCTTCAGGTCCATTTTGGTGAACCACTCTGCCCCTTGTACCCAGTCCTGTATTTCTTGCATGAGTGGCAAGGGGTATCTGATTGGGATGGTGATTCGGTTCAAGGCTCAGTAGTCAACATATAACCACAACCCATGACTGTGAGGTTTCGGGACGAACCGGATCAGGGATTCGGCTGGGCAGGTCGATCTCCGTATCTTGCCCGTTCATAGCATCTCTTTCCGCCATTCACAGAGGGATTGTAGCTCCATCTCCGAGAGGGGATAGATTGGTTCCCAGGGGGCCATTTCTCTGTTCTTGAGATCGATCTTGCAGTCGTATGGCTGGTGTTCAGGTTAAGTGTCGGCTGCTTCCTTTCCCATGATGTTCAGATATTCCCTGAACTTCTGTGGCACTGATTTCAGAAGATCTCCTTCTTCCACATTGACCGTCAAGACATATCCTACCACCCTTGCCTCAGGATCCAGACATACCGTCTCATCCCATAACAGGGAGAACTCCACAGTTTTGTGCTTTGTGCAGTGCTCAGGCAGTTTGGGCTGAGGAAACAGAGTTCATGCAAGTCGCAAGCATCCTGGGGTAGCTGCTTGGCGATCCACCAAAAGGGGAGGAAGATGTCAACTGTGGGTTCCAGCGGAGCAACATCAAAGACTTTGCATGAAAATTGGTTTCATTGTTGTAGGAGGAGAGGTTTCGTATATTCTTCCCCCACTCCTGGCACTTCCTCTCCCAAGTAGTTCCGCAAAGGGGTCGTTTCTTGACACCAAATTTGGGGTATGTTTAAGTTGCTCAATTAGGGTTTTGCTGATCAGCAGGACCAAGCATCCTGAATCGAGTGAGGTGTGTATGATGTGTTGCGACATACCCTGATGAATAACCATTTTAAATATTGGTCAGTTGCTGCTAAGTGGTTTTTTTGTGGGTTTTTCGGGTCAGTCCGTTCATTCATCCAGATTCTTCCGCTTTTGCAAAGTCCCACAAGTGATTGGAAAGGTCCTAGGGTGTGGCATGCCCAAACCTTTCAAAATTCCGAGTTACTGTCGTTCCACAGCTGCTAACGGGCTGCAGTGGCGATGTTTCTCATATCATCATCCTCTGTTTTGATGATGGTTTGGCCTTTATCAGGGGCCCAATCCTCAGCAGGCTCGTTCCCTTTGTGTTTCCTCTTCCCTTGAATGTCACCTGCGGTTTTCTCCTTTCATCAGTAAAAAAAATCTGCGTCCGGACACACCAGGTGCTCGGGATGCTCTGGACACACCCTGTTAGCGCACATACCACTCCCAACACAAAACGCACAGGCAATGTGAATTCGGACGCAGCTCACCACGGCACCGTGCATCCTGACGCAGATCGCCACGGCATCTGCTTACCGGACAGAGCGTGGCAGGGCATTTTCCTTCGGGACACACTGTGTCAGGGTATTTTCCTTCTGGATGCAGCTGAGTCAGGGCATTTTCCTTCTGGATGCAGCTGTGTCAGGGCATTTTCCTACTGGACACGTCCAGATGACGCGTGTCATGGCAGCACAGTCACGCTGGCAGTCAAGGCGCGGAACATCGCAGCAAATACTCGGGTCGCGTTCGCAAACACGCAGCAGGTTCCAGGCATAGTGACTCAGTCCAGTCCTATTCTTTATATCTACGGTATGTACATCTATATATGCTACTACACACTTTGCGTTTCCAGCAAAAGCACCCAGCGTCACACCCATCGCTGCGATAATCACATACAGTAATGCTGTTTTGATGTGCGTAGCATTGCTCTGCGTGTCGGAAACAAAGGAAAGTTGGCAAATAGGACATGACACAACGAGCACGACGACTATAAGGAGGATGGCGATAAGGACGCCAGCGGCGAGGACGATAGAGAGTAGGACGTGGCGACCATCAGAGCGAGTAAGACGTGGCGAGGACGATAGTGAGTAGGACACGGCGAGTATGATGGCAAGCTTTGTGACCTGGTTAGCGCAGCTCTCAGAGTGACAGAGACACAGGGAAGTTGTAGAATATACAGTGACGAGTACGATGTCAATGAGGATGCTGGCGGCGAGGACAATAGCGAGGACATGGTTAGCACAGCTCTGAGAGTGACAGGAACAGCGGCGGGAAGTGGTACAATACGAGGTGAGGAGTACGATGTCAATGATATTGCTGGCAGCAAGAAAGATAGCGAGTAGGATGCGGCGAGTATGATGTCAATGCAAAGTGCCAAGCCATTACTAACACTTGTGCTTCTGCAAGGTTCGGCTTGCTCATCGCTCCTACATAGACCCCTTTTTTCTTCTCCTTTCACCTCGTCCTAGATACTCGTCATCGTTCTTTGCGTTTCCATCATACACACTGCCATCCGCACTGCCATCAAAATCATTGACATCCTCCTCATTGACATCGTACTCGTCACACAGTATTGTACCAGTTCCCGCCGCTGTTCCTGTCACTCTGAGAGCTGTGCTAACCATGTCCTCGCTATCGTCCTTGCCGCCAGCATCCTCATTGACATTGTACTCGTCACTGTGTATTCTACAACTTCCCAGTGTCTCTGTCACTCTGAGAGCTGCGCTAACCATATCACAAAGCTCGCCATCATACTCGCCGCGTTCTACTCGCTATCGTCCTCGCCGCATCATACTCGCTCTCATAGTCACCAAGTCCTACTTGCTATTGTCCTCCCCTCCGGCGTCCTCATCGCCATCCTCCTCATAGTCGTCGTACTCATCGCGTCGTGTCGTATTTGCCAACTTTCCTTTGCTTCCGACACGCAGAGCAATGCTACGCGCGTCAAAACAGCATTACTGCCTGTGATGATCGCGGCAATGGGTGTGACGCTGGGTACTTTTGCTGGAAACGCGAAGTGTGTAGTAGCATATATAGATGTACATACCGTAGATATAAAGAATAGAACTGAACTGAGTCACTATGCCTGGAACCCGCTGTGTGTTTGCGAATGCGACCCGAGTATTTGCTGCGATGTTCCATGCCTTGACAGCCAGCGTAAACGTGGTGCCATGACATGCGTCGTCCGGACGTGTCCAGTAGGAAAATGCCCTGACATGGCTGCATCCAGAAGGAAAATGCCCTGGCACGGCTGTGTCCAGAAGGAAAATGCCCTGACACGGCTGCGTCCAGAAGGAAAATGCCCTGACACTGCTGCGTTCAGAAGGAAAATGCCCTGACACGGCTGCGTCCAGAAGGAAAATGCCCTGACACAGTGTGTCCAGAAGGAAAATGCCCTGCCATGCTCCGTCTGGTAAGCAGATGCCGTGGCGATCTGCGTCCGGACACACGGTGCCGTGGTGATTTGCGTCCGAGTTAAGCTGGTTGCGTCTGAAACCTCCAGTGCATCTAGTGCGTCTGGATGCTCAGGACGCAATTTTTTTTTTTCTGATGTTGGTGCCTCCGAAAGGTCCATTCCTGCCATCGTTGTTCTGGCATAACATTCGCTAGTGCTGTGGATGTCCCTCCTGCACATTCAGCAGTTAGCCTTGCCGGCCTTGTGGCAGTCAATTTCCTTTTGCGCGACCCCTTTCAGTGCGTTGCCATTGTTGCCCCAATGGCTTTCCGTCTATGGTTTCCTTGGCCTTTCAGCCTTGCCTCCCAAGCCAGACTGTCCCTTCTGCTTGGAGCTTTCTGTATCCTTACCCCTTTGGGCATTGCTAGAGCCTTTCCCACCCTGGCCTTCCTTCATCACTCCACTGGTTTCCACAGACCCTTGCCCTGGTATCGCGTCCTTGGTGGCTTTTAGAGCCTTCTCTTTCTCCACCTGGAGCCCAGCCCACTGGGTCCATCAGGGAAAAAATTAATTACGTCCTAAGCGTCCGGACGCACTAGACACACTGAACGTTTCAGACGCAACCTGCTTAAGTCGGACGCAGATTGCCACGGCACCGTGTGTCTGGACGCAGCTCGCCACATCATCTGCCTACTGAACAGAGTGTGGCAGGGCATTTTCCTTCTGGACGCAGCTGTGTCAGGGCATTTTCCTTCTGGACGCAGCCGTGTCAGGGCATTTTCCTTCTGGACGCAGCCGTGTCAGGGCATTTTCATACTGGACACGTCCGGGCGACGCGTGTCATGGCACCACAGTCACACTGACTGTCAAGGCGCAGAACATCGCAGCAAATACTCACTTCGCATTCGCAAACACACAGTGGGTTCCAGGCATAGTGACTCAATCCAGTTCTATTCTCTATATCTAATGTACATCTATATATGCTACTACCACACTTCGCGTTCCCAGCGCAAGCACCCAGCGTCAAGCCCATCGCCGCGATCAAGTAGTAATGCTGTTTTCATGTGAGTAGCATTGCCCTGCGTGTTGGAAACAAAGGAATGTTGGCAAATACAACATGACGCAATGAGTACAACGCAATGAGCACGACGCGATGAGCACGACCTGATGAGGAGGATGGCGATGACGACACTGGCGGCGAGGACGATAGAGAGTAGGACGCGGAGAGTATGATGGCGAGTAAGACGTGGCGGGTATGATGGCGATTATGATGACAAGTAAGACGTGGCGGGAATGATGGCGAGTATGATGGCGAGCTTTTTGACATGGTTAGTGCAACTCTCAGAGTGACAGAGACACCGGGAAGTTGTACAATACAAAGTGACGAGTACGATGTCAATGAGGGTGCCAGCGGCAAGAACGATAGCGAGTAGGACGCGGCGGGTATAATGGCGAGAAAGACGTGACAAGCATGATGGCGAGCTTTGTGACGTGGTTAGCGCAGCTCTGACAGACAGTGGGAAGTTGTATAATACAACGTGACAAGTACGATGTCTTTGAGGAGGATTGTCGATGAGTTTGAGGATGGTGGCGAGTAACGTAGTGAGAAAGGTGCAACGAGTAAGATGTCGATCAGGAAAATGTCGACGAGTAAGACATGTTTGATGGTGGCGAGTATGTACGACGAGGTGAAAGGAGAAGAAAATAGGGGTCCAGGAGCGATGAGCGAGCTGAACCTTGCGGAAGCGCAAGTGTTAGTAATAGCTTGGCGCTTTGCATCGACATTATACTCGTTGCGTCTTACTCGCCACTATACCCACCGCGTCCTACTCACTGTCGTCCTCACCGCCGGCACCCTCATTGACATCGTACTTGTCACTTTGTATTGTACAACTTCCTAGTGTCTCTGTCACTCGGAGAGTTGCGCTAACCATGTCACAAAGCTCGCCATCATACTCGCCATCATTCCCGCCGCGTCTTACTTGTCATCATAATCGCCATCATACCCGCCGCCTCTTACTCGCCATCATACTCTCCGCGTCCTACTCTCTATCGTCCTTGCCACCAGCGTCCTAATCGCCATCCTCCTCTTCGCATCGTGCTCATCGCGTCGTGCTCATCGCATCATGTCGTATTTGCCAACTTTCCTTAGTTTCCAACACGCAGGGCAATGCTACTCAGATCAAAACAGCATTACTACTTGATTGCGGCGATGGACGTTACACTGGGTGCTTGCGCTGGGAACGCGAAGTGTGGTAGTAGCATATATAGATGTACATTAGATATAGAGAATAGAACTGGATTGAGTCACTATGCCTGGAACCCACTGCATGTTTGCGAATGCGAAGCGAGTATTTGCTGCGATGTTCTGTGCCTTGACAGCCAGTGTGACCATGGTGCCATGACACGCGTCATCTGGACGTGTCCAGTAGGAAAATGCCCTGACACGGCTGCCTCCAGAAGGAAAATGCCCTGCCACGCTCCGTCCGGTAAGCAGATGCTGTGGCAATCTGCGTCCGGATGCAGATTTTTTTTCCTGATGTCGGCTGTAGGAAGTGCTCATCCTCCACCAAGTCCTCCGGGTTCTGATTGAACCTCATGTCCAGGATGCTATCTGGCATAGCCAGGTCAATCGTCTCCTGAAGTTCCTCGTCCGTAGCCCTTGCATAGTTGTTGAGTGCTCGGAACTCAGTGAGATAGGTGCAGATGGACCCTTGTTATTTGAGTTGACCAAGCTTGACTTGGACGTCTGCAGCTTCCCTATCGTTGTGGTACATTACCCGGAGGGCAGCCAGGTAGTTGATCCATCTGTCAGTGTCATTATTTATCGGTACCGCTGGAGGTTCCATGATAGGGCAGTTTCACCAAGAAGGGTTCCTACCCAGGCAATCTTCTGTCAATCTACCATCTCTGGGTAGAATCCAAGGTACATGACCATGGAGTCCCACCATTGGCGAGAGGTACCAAGAAGTATGATCCATTTTAGGAAGCGGAGCAGCGGCCTCTTAACGAGGGGTCTGCTGCTAGCACTAGTCTGTGACTGTTCTACCTGAAGCCCTAAGGACAAGTCCGTGCCAAGTCCTATATTGTTCTATGTGCACCCACACAGACTCTAGGTGTCATACTAGGTGTGGTGTGTACCATGCCACCCGCCCTAGCCAGTGTGCTCCGAGTGGTATCTGCGGCGCCCAGAATCCTCCTCCTACAACCACTTCCCTCTCAAGAAAACAAGCACCCTCCCCCAAAAACAACCCACTTCGACAAAAAGAAAGAAAAAAAAAAAAACAAAAAAAAACAAAGCGACAATTATTAGTAAAACAAAACCTGATGTCCCTTAACCTTCATGTTCATGTAACCTTTGCCCTCCACCCTTCACCCCCTCCCTATCCCTCCATCCAATGGTACCTCCGCAGGCTGTTTGCTATATGGTATTTATAGAGTAGGTCGTTGCTACTTCCTCTGAAGTTCTCAAGTGGCTCCCACAGGGTGGGTTTCGTGTAGCCAATCCATTTAACCAGATACTCAAGGTTTTGCATTCTGGTACCCTTGTACTCCAGGATTGACTCGACTTCGTATTCGACTGTAGTGGTAGAATGTAGTGGCAGTGGTGGCGGGTGTTCCTGGTTTTGGTCAACCTTCGAGAGCTTGAGTCGTACGACATTGAACACTGCGTGTAACTGCCATTGTGCTGGGATATCGAGGACGACTGCGTTTTCTCCAGCTATTTTTAGGATGTTGAAAGGTCTGGCATTGGGATGTTGAAACTTTCGCAAGTGTACACCATTATTACTGACAGGGTTAAGGTTGGCATAGCCCTCTGGCAGCAGGCGAGTAGCAAGAAACCTGGAGTTGCCTATCTGAAATAGGTGTGGTTGGCGATGCTCATTTGCATCTGATACCATCGCCAGTTGGATTTCTTCCATACGTTTACGGAGTATCCAAAGGATCTTGATAAGGCGGTCTGCGTATTCTGCTCCAGGTTTTGACACTAGAGTCCTTGGTCTAGGTATCAACAAGTCCAGTGGAAGCTTCGGGACGTATCCGATATCTGCCTCAAATGGAGACATGCCTGTGGCCCTGTGTTTTGTGGCATTGTACATGAATTCTGCCAGTGGCAACAGCCAGGTCCATTGCTCCAGGAACTTAAGTTGCAATACATAGGCTTTCAGAAATGTGTCCAGGGTGGTGTTTGCTTTTTCGGCCTGTCCGTCCGACTGTGGGTGGTATGCCATGGACATTCAGAGCCTAACTCCGAGTTGAGCACATAGCAACTGCCAGAAGTTGGAGGTAAACCAGGTGTCTTGGTCAGAGACAATCGACACTGGCAATCCTCGAGACCGCACATAGCCATCGATGAACACCGATACAAATTTTTCTGCTGTGAGCTCGGCTTCTTTGACGGGGATCTACCATGCATGTTTGGTGAGGGGGTCAATGATTGTTGCCACCGCATTGTATCAGGTTTCTGACATCAGCAGTTTGGTAACGAAATCGATGTTTATCCTTTCGGTGCTTTCCAGAGGGATTGGTAATGCGTTCAGTAGGCCGTACAGTCTCGCATTCTTGTGCTTGACTCGATGGCATGTATCACATCCGGTAGCCCATTCTGCCACTGAATCTATCAACTTTGGCCAGTGGTACTGTGCGCTGACTGCTGCTGCTGTCTTTGCGACACCGTTGTGTCCACTGCCCAGGATTGAGTCATTTGCTTCTCGAATGACGTCTGCTCTCAATGGCTTTGGAATGCACAGTTTTCCCCCCAATGGCTTATGGTACAGAAGGCTTTCCTCGAGCGTATAAGACTTTGCTCGTTCGCTTATACGGCGGTCCTGTTTTGAGGTCGGCTATTTCTCCTTTTCTTTCGTGGTGCTGTTACTCAAGTTTCATACGACTGGTCCAAAGATCGCATCCTCCTTGTATCTTTTGTGAATGTTGCCCAGCCACTCAGTTGAGGCTGATATGCACATTTCGATGGTGTTGAGCCGTGCTTAGATGTCATTTGATCAGGTTTCCCACATGTATGCAATTCGGCTAAGTGCATCTGCCACAATATTCGCAGCGCCGGGGAAGTATTTGACCTTGTAGTAATGTTGCTGAAGTCTGTCGAGGTGGTACCATTGGTGACTTGTCAATTTATTCTGCACTAGGATGTACTGCAGCGAGACGTGGTCCGTATACACCATGGTGTGTTTCCGTCTATGTACATAACACGCCCAGTGTTCCAGATTTGTGCTGATTGCCAGGAGTTTACGGTCATAGGCCAGATACTTTGTTTCGACTGTGTGGAGCTTCCTCAAAAAATATCCAAGTGGCTGTTCCACCATTCTTCCCTGGAATAGCTGTTTCTGTGCTAAGACACCTCCAATCGCTATATCTGAGGCATTTGTCCACAGGATGAAGTCGGCTTCTGGATTCACCGTTGCTAACACCAGTGCTGAGGTCAAGGTCTTTTTGAAATCATCGAACTGTTCCATATATTGGCTAGTCCAGACATACTTGTTCTTGGTCTTGGCTGCCAGTTCATGCAGTAGGTGTGCTTGATATGCGAATTTTGGAACCAACTTTCTGTAATACAGTACCTCATCAAAAGTCTTCGTGATTGGCCAGATCGTGTCTCAGTTTAGCCGCATTGACAGGGGGGCCCCCCCCACTTTCTCCTCCTCCTGAGCGCTATAAAACAAGTACTGAAATGCAGAACATTAAAGAGAGACAGAAAAGGGAGTAGAAGAAATACAGAGGAATGATTCCGCACAGTAACTAGTAGCGTGTGTACCATCCCTTCGCATCAATGACTGTCTGCGCCCACAAAGGCATCGACCCCCAGAGCGCCTCGAACTGCTTGGGTGGGATTCCCTCCCAGCAGAGTGGAAGAACTTCTGCCAGCTTTGCCTTCACTTTATCGGGGCCTCCTGGGTAGTTGATAAGGTCAGGATAATCCACTCAGAACTGTCGCTTGAGCAAGGTCCTGACATGCTCAATCGGATTCAGGTCAGGGGAGTAGGCAGGATGGGACTCGAGTGGAACAGTATAACATTCAAAGAATGATAGTATGAGTTTGGCAGTGTGTATCTTGGCGTTATCCTATTGGAAAAGCAGATTTCCGAGGGCTGACCATACGTCCTCAAGAACTGGAAGCAGCCAGCGACGTAGTAGGTCTCAGTACATGCGTACATTGACGGAGTCAGTCTTCAACGGTACTAGCGGGCCACGCTGCTTGCCCCAGAAGCAACCCCACACCATCAACTTCACCTGACGATGCTTCACAGGATTGATACTGTCGACATGCCACCTCTCCTCTCCTGGCGTGCTGAAGACCCATCTCTGCTGTCCTGCAGGCTGCTGCTCCACACTACACTCGTCACTGTAGATCACCTGCTGGAAGTCCTCCGCAGTCCAATCCTTGCGTGCGATAGCCCATTGCCGCCGGGCCTTTACGTGTTCCAACTTTAGCCTTGGTCGCTTTTTTGCTAGCCACTTCTTTATATTGTACTGTCGGAGGAGGCGATCAAAGGTGGGCAGCGAAATATGGGGGGTGTAGATCCAACGAATTTGCTCACGTGTATACTGTTGGTGTTTCCGAACAGCACGTAGAATTGTTCGCTTGTCTCGTTTGCTAAGGACCTCAGGCCGACCCGTTCGAGAGAGGTTATCCGTTGTACTGCATTTATATTACCACTGGAGGAAACTCTTCACAGTCGACCAGGGACAGCTGACCAGGAGGGATACTGTTGAGATGGTACCGTAGATGATGAAGAACGCAATAATCATACCATTCTTGATATTGTTCAACTCTTTTTGTTTCCCGTCAGAATTCTTTCGATATTTCGGAACCTTCACCATCTGAGGCTTCAACTTTCCAAGGGATTTCTTCGGAGTGTGAATCATGATGTTTGCTGTGGTGGTGGAAAGAAATCACAGCAGAAGACAAGGAGAAGGAGGGGTAGTATCCCTACTCAATGCAGCTAAACTGAGACACGATCTGGCCAATCACGAAGACTTTTGATGAGGTACTGTACCCTGCCAGTCCCAGGAATCCGCGCAGCTCTGTTGGCGTTTTAGGCGTTGGCCAATCTTATACTGCCTTAACCTTTTTTTCTTCGGTGTGAATACCGTGTCTATTCACCCTGAAGCCCACAAATGACATTTTCAGTCTGTCGAACACACAGTTGGCTCTGTTCAGCCACTGGCGTGTATTACGCAATGATGTCAATACATCTTCGACGTGTACCTTAGGTGCTACCAATATCTGTGAAAAGATTAGGATGTCATCGAGGTATACAATTGCATTCCGGCGGTGTGGATGAATGATTCTGTACATTATTCGTATGAATGCCACTGGAGCATTTGCGAGTCTGAATGGGATGACCTTGTACTCATAGAAGCCATCTGGTACGACAAATGCAGTCTTGTGGCAGTCATCCGCATGCACCCATACCTGATGGTATCCGCTTACCAAGTTCAACTTGGTAAAGACTCGTGCTCCATGGAGTTTGTCCAATAGATCCTCAATGTACAGCAACAGATATCTGTTTTTGGACACTATCGAGTTCAGACCACGGTAATCTATACACATTCGGAGCTTGGTATCTGGCTTTTTCACGAAGATTATCAAAGCTGCATAGCGTGAGTGGGAATCAGTCACCCATCCATTCGTGAGCAGCTTTTTAATTTGGATTTCGAACTTGCTCTTTTTGGCTTGTGTTATATGGTATGGCTGAAAGTGTGGGATCTTTGCCGTCGGATCAGTATGGATGTGAAAGTCCATCAGGAAAAAATTGAAAATTTACCCCTGCACGTCGGTAACCACTGTCTGGGTCCGATGCTCCGGTAGCTTCCCTAGCTCCAGTAAGCTTCCCTAGCTCCAGTAAGCTTCCCAAACTCCAGTAAGACTGGTCATACTCCCGTAAGGTGTTCTAAGTATCGGCAACTGGTACAGTTGGTATCGCAACTCCCATGAATCGTCAGTGCAATTGTCACAATCCAATGGTTTTGTTTTCTGGACACATACATTCACAAATTCACGATGTTCAAATTATTTTTTCTCCCGTCATTTCATCGCCTACGGTCACGCTTCAAACTCACCAAATGAAGGGTACCGGTCCTCTTTACTGAAGTGCCAAAGATATCGAAAAAAAATTATTCAATATTTCTATTACTCGTATGCTAATCGGTTCATCAACTCCTCCGCTCAGTGCCCTGCCAGCGGTTCGAATATTTTTGAAAATGGTCACGGCAATCACACACACGGCGTAGATTATGCGCCCGTTGACTGAGGTGTCTCTCGGATAAGCTCGCGGCGACGCACGTCATTAGATCGCACCTTCAGGACTGCCGCGGTCGGGGAAGTCTGTTGAAATGACCAGGCTGCGTTGCAATTGCCAGCAGTGCTGCCAACTCCGAGAGTTGTCCTCCTAGCTCCTCGAGCACATTCGCAAATCCTCACCGCTGTCACAGCGACACACGTTCTTGATCCATGTCCGCAAACCTCTAATCATCCTTCGCCACTAGATCGCGCCTTCAGGATTGCCGCTGTCGCGGGTGTTTGTTGAAATGGCCAGGCTGGGTTGCAATTGCCAGCAGTGCTGCCAACTCCGAGAGTCGTCCTCCCAGCTCCTCGAGCGCATTTGCATATCCAGACCGCTGTCCCTGAGACACAGGTTCTTGATCCGAGTCCGTAAACCTCTAATCATCCTTCGCCACTAGATCACACCTTCGGAATTACCGCCGTCGGGGGCGTTTCTTGAAATGACTGGGTTGAGTTGCCTTTGCCAGGTGAGCCGCCAACTCCGAGTCGTCCTCCCAGCTCTTCGAACATATTCGCAAATCCTCACCGCTGTCCCTGAGACGCACGTTCTTGATCCTTGTCCGCGAACCTCTAATCATCCTTCGCCACTAGATCGCGCCTTCGGGATTGCTGCCGTCAGGGGTGTTTGTTCAAATGACCAGGCTGCGTTGCAATTGCCAGCAGTGCTGCGAACTCCGAGAGTCGTCCTCCCTGCTCCTCGACAAATTCGCAAATCCTCGCCGCTGTCACGGCAACGCATGTTCTTGATCCGTGTCCGTGAACCTCTAATCTCCTTCGCCATTAGATCGCGCCTTCGGGATTACCGCCGTCGTGGGCGTTGGTTCAAATGACCAGGTTGCGTTGCCTTTGCCAGCTGAGCTGCCAACTCCGAGAGTCGTCCTCCCAGCTACTCGAACTCATTCGCAAATCCTCACCGCTGTCAAGCGCTCCCACCTCTTGCTCTGAATCTCACTCGTAGGCTATCCACCCATTGACTGAGTTGAACATTGGATACCCCCGACAACGCACCTTGTTGATCCGTGTCCGCGAACCTCTTATCATCCTTCGCCACTAGATCGCGTCTTCGGGATTGCCGCCATCGGGGGTGTTTGTTGAAATGACCAGGTTCCGTTGCCTTTGCCAGTTGAGCCGCCAACTCCGAGAGTCGTCCTCCCAGCTCCTCGAGCGCATTTGCAAATCCTCACTGCTGTCAAGCGCTCCCACCTCTGCTCTGAATGTCACTCGTAGACTATCCACCCGTTGACTGAGTTGAACCTCGGATACCCCCGACAACGCACATTGTTGATCTGTGTCTGTGAACCTCTTATCATCGTTCGCCACTAGATCGCACCTTCGGGATTGCCGCCATCAGGGGTGTTTGTTGAAATGACCAGGTTGCGTTGCCTTTGCCAGCTGAGCCACCAACTCCGAGAGTCGTCCTCCCAGCTGCTCGAATGCATTCGCAAATCCTCACCGCTGTCAAGCACTCCCACCCACTGCTCCGAATCTCACTCCACCCGTTGACTGAGTTGAACCTCGGATACCCCCGACGACGCACGTTCTTGATCCGTGTATGCGAACCTCTAATCATCCTTCACCATTAGATCACGCCTTCGGGATTGCCGACGTCAGGGGTATTTGTTGAAATGACCAGGTTGCGTTGCCTTTGCCAGCTGAGCCGCCAACTCCGAGAGTCGTCCTCCCAGCTCCTCGAACGCATTCGTAAATCCTCACCGCTGTCAAGCGCTGCCACCTCCTGCTCCGAATCTCACTCGTAGGCTATCCACCCGTTGACTGAGTTGAACCTCGGATACCCCCGACGACGCACGTTCTTGATTCGTGTCCGCGAACCTCTAATCATCCTTCGCCATTAGATCGCGCCTTCGGGATTGCCGCCGTCGTGGGTATTTGTTGAAATGACCAGGTAGCGTTGTCTTTGTCAGCTGAGCCGCCAACTCCAAGAGTCGTCCTCCCAGCTCCTCGAACGAATTCGCAAATCCTCACCGCTGTCAAACGCACCCACCTCCTGCTCCGAATCTCACTCGTAGACTATCCACCCGTTGACTGAGTTGAACCTCGAATACCCCCGACGATGCACGTTGTTGATCCGTGTCCGCGAACCTCTCATCATCCTTTGCCACTAGATCGCACCTTTGGGATTTCTGGCGTCGGGGGTGTTTGTTCAAATGACCAGATTGCGTTGCCTTTGCCAGCTGAGCCGCCAACTCCGAAAGTCGTCCTCCCAGCTCCTCAAACGCATTCGCAAATCCTTACCGCTGTCAAGCGCTCCCACCTCCTGCTCCGAATCTCACTCATAGGCTATCCACCCGTTGACTGAGTTGAGGCTCGGATACCCCCGACGACACATGTTGTTGATCCGTGTCCGCGAACCTCTTATCATCCTTCGCCACTAGATCGCACCTGCGGGATTGCCGCCATCGGGGGTGTTTGTTGAAATGACCAGGTTGCGTTGCCTTTGCCAGCTGAGCCGCCAACTCCGCGAGTCATCCTCCCAGCTCCTCGAGCGCATTCGCAAATCCTCACCGCTGTCAAGCGTTCCCACCTCCTGCTCCGAATCTCACTCGTAGACTATCCACCCGTTGACTGAGTTGAACCTCGGATACCCCCGACGACACACGTTGTTGATCCATGTCCACGAACCTCTTATCATCTTCGCCACTAGATCACGCCTTCAGGATTGCCGCCGTCAGGGGTGTTTGTTGAAATGACCAGGTTGCGTTGCCTTTGCCAGCTGAGCCGCCAACTTCGAGAGTCGTCCTCCCAGCTCCTCGAGCGTATTCACAAATCCTCACTCCTGTCCAGCGCTCCCACCTCCTGCTCCGAATGTCACTCGTAGACTATTCACCCGTTGACTGAGTTGAACCTCGGATACCCCCGACGACGCACGTTGTTGATCCGTGTCCGCGAACCTCTTATCATCGTTCGCCACTAGATCGCGGCTTCGGGATTGCCGCTGTCAGGGGTGTTTGTTGAAATGACCAGGTTGCGTTGCCTTTGCCAGCTGAGCCGCCAACTCCGAGAGTCGTCCTCCCAGCTCCTCGAATGCATTCGCAAATCCTCACCGCTGTCAAGCGCTCCCACCTCCTGCTGCCAATCTCACTCGTAGACTATCCACCCGTTGACTGAGTTGAACCTCGGATTGCCCCGACAATGTACGTTGTTGATCCGTGTCCGCGAACCTCTTATCATCCTTCGCCACTAGATCGCGCCTTCGGGATTGCTGCCGTCTGGGGTGTTTGTTCAAATGACCAGGTTGCGTTGCCTTTACCAGCTGAGCGGCCAACTCCGAGAGTCGTCCTCTCAGCTCCTCGAACACATTCGCAAATCCTCACTGCTGTCAAGTGTTCCCACCCCCTGCTCCGAATCTCACTCCACCCGTTGACTGAGTTGAACCTCACATACCCCCGACGACGTACGTTGTTGATCCGTGTCTGCAAACCTCTAATTATCCTTCGCCATTAGATCACGCCTTTGGGATTGCCGCTGTCAGGGGTATTTGTTGAAATGACCAGGTTGCGTTGCATTTGCCAGCTGAGCTGCCAACTCCGAGAGTTGTCCTCTCAGCTCCTCAAACGCATTCGCAAATCCTCACCGCTATCAAGCGCTCCCACCCCCTGCTCTGAATCTCACTCGTAGACTATCCACCCGTTGACTGAGTTGAACCTCGGATACCCCCGACAATGCACGTTGTTGATCCGTGTCCGTGAACCTCTTGTCATCCTTCGCCACTAGATCGCCCCTTGGGGATTGCCGCTGTCAGGGGTGTTTGTTGAAATGGCCAGGCTGTGTTGCAATTGCCAGCAGTGCTGCCAACTCCGAGAGTCGTCCTCCCAGCTCCTCAAGCGCATTCGCAAATCCTCACCACTGTCAAGCGCTCCCACCCCCTGCTCCGAATCTCACTCGTAGACTATCCACCCATTGACTGAGTTGAACCTCGGATACCCCCGACGATGCACGTTGTTGATCCGTGTCCGCGAACCTCTTATCATCCTTCGCCACTAGATCGTGCCTTCGGGATTGCCGCCGTCGGGGGTGTTTGTTGTAATGACCAGACTGCGTTGCCTTTGCAAGCTGAACCGCCAACTCCGAGAGTCGTCCTCCCAGCTCCTCGAATGCATTCGCAAATCCTCACCGCTGTCAAGCGCTCGCACTCGTCTCATGCATAGACTATCCACCCGCTAACTGAGTTCAACCTCAGGGGTAGCTCGCGGCAACAAATGTTGTTGATCCATGTCCGCGAACCTCTGTTCATCCTTCACCACTAGATTGCGCCATCTCTATTGCCGCTCTGCGTTGAAATGGCCACGCCGCGTTGCATTTTCCAGCTGTGCTGCCAATTCCGAGAGTCGTCCTTCCAGTTATTCGAGCGCATTCGCAAATCCTCACTGATGTCGAACGCTTCCACCTACTCCGTGTCT
>Ga0307508_10000885_pt1 | contig 34903 bp, 27 predicted proteins | sample 9_EM_MG_FD_203089 | JGI IMG/M metagenome (GOLD analysis project Ga0307508, IMG submission 203089) | Populus trichocarpa ectomycorrhiza microbial communities from riparian zone in the Pacific Northwest, United States - 9_EM | ecosystem: Host-associated > Plants > Roots > Unclassified | place...
ACGTCGCCAGCAACGGCATGGAAGCCCTGCGACTCGCGCCGGGCAGGCCGTATAGAGCGATCCTCATGGACTGCCAGATGCCAACGATGGACGGCTACGAGGCCACCCGACGGCTCCGCGCCCAAGAAGACGACACCCACCACATACCCATCATCGCGATGACCGCCGGAGCGCTCAGCGAGGACAGGCAACGCTGCCTGGATGCCGGCATGGACGACTACCTCGCCAAACCCATCAACCCCGCGGAACTCCGCACGGTCCTGGACCGTTGGACCAGCCAGATCACGGTACCTGCCGCGGCAGGCCACAAAGAAGCCAACCAGCTCGGTGGCGCGGGTCGGTGAACAGGGCTCCAGCGACGTGCCCACGCGAGAACAGACCCGATGCAACGGGCAGCCCGGCTCGACGCCGCGACATCAGGAAGAGGCTGGCCACGATCTCCAGCCCGTCCACCCAGATCGGGAACGCATACGACTTCCAACCCAGCCGATCGTAGTGGGTCGCCAGCTCTCGCACGTGGTCGAAGGGATGGCACCCCCGGCCACCGTTTCGGCGCAAGTAATCCGCCACCCACAAAGCGGAAGAAAAGGCGATCAGGTCGAGGAAGGCTCGGAAATCGGGAGGCAGACCTTGAACTGCGTGTCTCCGGGCTTCGAGGACAGCACGATGTCACCACCGTGGCCGTTGACCACGATTCGATAGGAGATGTCGAGGCCGAGACCCGTCCCCTCGCCCACCGGCTTCGTCGTGAAGAACGGCTCGAAGACTCGCTTCTTCAGGTCGTCGGGCACACCCGGCCCCGTGTCGCCCACCGAGACGATCACGTGGTCGTCCTCTCGGTACGTCTTGATCGTCAGGGTGCCGACACCGTTCATGGCCTGGACCGCGTTGTCGATCAGGTTGGTCCAGACCTGGTTGAGCTCGGCCGGATGGGCGGGGATCTGCGGCAGCGTACGGTCGTAGTCCTTGACCACCTTGATCCCGTTGCCGATCTTGTGGTTGAGCATGACCAGCGTGCTGTCCAGGCCGCCGTGCACGTCGATCCACTGGTGCGCCGCACGGTCCATCTGGCTGTACTGCTTGGCGGCCGACACCAGCGACGACACCCGGCTCGTCGCGTCCTCGATGTCGCTCATCAACTGCTCGGTCTCCAACGCGTACCCGATCCAGTGGATCGCCTGGTCGAGCAGCTCCGGCGCGCCGACCTTGGCCTCGATGTTGTCGAGGCAGTTGACGTCGATTCCGCCCTGCGCGAAGACCGGCGCCAGGTCCCACCCGCCGGTGACCTTGCGCTTGTCCATCCAGTCGCCGAGCTCGTCCTCGCGGTCGGCCGCCTGCATCGCGGTCAGCACCGGCGCCTTCGCCGCCCTTTCGATCACGTCTTCCTGGAGCTCGACCAGCGCCGTCAGCCTGTCCGTGGGCACCTTGCCGGCCGCCATCATGCCCAGCTTGTGGCGCATCCCCGCGACCCGCTGGCGCAGCGCTCCGGTGGCCCGGGAGGCCGCCGCGGCCGGATTGTTCAGCTCGTGCATCAGGCCTGCGGACAGCGCGCCGAGCGCCGCGAGCCGTTGCCGCTCGCTGATCGCCGCCTGCGAGCTACGCATGCCGAGGGTGAGGCCTTCGAGCAGGTGGATCGCCATCGGGAACCACTCGCGCATCATCCAGCCGAAGTCGGAGGCCGACAGCACGAAGAAGTCGCTGTCGTCGAGCGCGCGCATCGACGCCAGATAGTTCCGCGGCACACCGTCGTCGCGCAGGTAGGACTGGGTCGAGCCCATGTAGACCCCGCGCTGCTCGGTGCGGGTCGTCTGCACCTCGTCCTGCCCGACCTTGCGGGTCAGCGAGATCGTGCCGCTGAGCAGCACGAAGAACAGCTCGGCCGGGTCGCCCTCGCGCAGCACCAGGCCGCCGGCGGGCACGTGCATGGTGCAGCCGTGACCGGCGATCCAGCCGAGCTGGTCGTCGGTCAGCTTCTCGAAGAGGAACAGGGTGCGGAGCTCGGCGGGGGACAGCCGGCCGGGTTCGCAGGGCTCGAGCCGCACCGCCTCGGTCTCGGTGGTCATGATTACTGCGCCTCCAGGTAACGATGGACCAGCGTGACGGCCATCGCGCCCTCGCCGACCGCCGAGGCCACCCGTTTCACCGAGTTGGCCCGGACGTCGCCGGCGGCGAAGATGCCGGGAACACTGCACTCCAGGTAGAACGGATCCCGGTCCCGATCCCATCCCTTCGGGCGGGCGCCGTTCGAAAGTAAATCGGGTCCCGTGTAGACGAAGCCCTTCTCGTCCCGGGCGACGGCCTCGCCCAGCCAGTCGGTGCGCGGCTCCGCCCCGATGAAGACGAACAGGTAGCCGCACCCGACCGTCGTCTTCAGCCCGTTCTTGCTGTCGCAGATCGTGATCGCCTGCAGGTGGCCGTCGCCTTGCGCGCTGACCACCTCGCAGCGGGTACGCAGGTGGACGTTTTCGATCTTGCCGAGCTGCTGGATCAAGTAGTACGACATCGACGATTCCAGCGAGTCGCCGCGCACCAGCAGCGTGACGTTTTTCGCATACTTCGCGAAGAAGAGCGCCGCCTGGCCGGCCGAGTTCGCGCCGCCGACGATGTAGACGTCCGCGCCGGCGCAGGACGGACCCTCGGTCGACGCCGAGCCGTAGTAGACGCCAGACCCGGTGAGCTCGGCCACGCCGTCGGCGACCAGCGGCCGGTACGCGACGCCGGTGGCCAGCACGATCGAGTGCGCCGACACCTCCCCGCCGCCGGCGAAGGTGAGCGTCCTCGCCGAGCCGTCCATCCGCAGACCGGTGACCTCGCGGGTGTTGAGGACCTCGGCGGAGAACTTGCCGGCCTGCCTTCTCGCCCGGTCGGTGAGCTGGGCGCCGGAGATGCCGTCGGGGAAGCCCAGATAGTTTTCGATCCGCGAGCTCTGACCGGCCTGGCCACCGACCGCCTGACGCTCGACCATCAGCGTCTTGAGCCCCTCGGAGGCGCCGTAGACCGCGGCGCCGAGCCCGGCCGGACCGCCGCCCACAATGATCAGGTCGTAGAAGTCCCGGCCCGGGGCGGTGGACAGGCCGACGGCCTCGGCGACCTCGGTCGTGGTCGGCTGGGCCATGGCGCGACCGTCGGCGGTGACCACGAGCGGCACCGCCTCGGGGCCGACTCCGGCGGCCTCGAGCAGCCGGCGGCCCTCCGGCTCGTCGGCGCCGAGCCAGCGGTACGGCACGAGGTTGCGGGCGAGGAAGTCGCGGATCTGGTATGACGGCTCGCTCCACCGGTGGCCGACGACGCGGATGTCCTCCACTTCGCGGTCGCCGGTGGCCCGCCACGCGTCGATCAGCGCGTCGATCACCGGGTAGAGCTTCTCCTCCGGCGGGTCCCAGGGCTTGAGCAGGTAGTGGTCGACGTCGACCACGTTGATCGCCTGGATCGCCGCGTCGGTGTCCGCGTACGCGGTCAGCAGGGCGCGCCGGGCGTTGGGGAACAGGTCCATCGCCTGCTCCAGGAACTCGATGCCGTTCATCTGCGGCATCCGGTAGTCGGCGAGCAGGACGGCGACCCGGCCGCCGCGCAGCTTGATCTCGCGTAGCGCGTCGAGCGCCTCGAGCGCCGAGGAGGCGCGCAGGATGCGGAACTCCTCGCCGTAGCGCCGGCGCAGGTCGCGGGCGATGGCGCGGGAGACCGAGGGGTCGTCGTCGACGGTGAGGATCGCGGGTTGGCCCATCTGTCAAACCTCAGCTGTGGGAGTTGGCGCGGCGGCCAGGATGTCGGCGTACTCGGGGTGACGTTCCAGGTAACCGGTCACGAAGGGGCAGGACACGGCGACCGGCGTGGCACGGGCGCGGGCGTCCTCCAGCGCCGCGGAGGCGAGGCGACCGCCCAGGCCGCGGCCGGCGAACGACTGCTCGATCTCGGTGTGCATGAGCTCGATCTGCTCGCCGTGGCGCCGGTAGTGCAGCACTCCGGCCACCTCGCCGCCGAGCAGAAGCTCGTAGCGGCGCTCCTCGAAGTTGTCGACGACGGCCGCGTCGGCCGCGTCGGGCACGCCGACCTGGGCGCTGCCCTCGACCCTCAGCTTGCGCCGGGCCCGCTCGTAGAACGAGGTACGGCCGAGCCGGATCACCTGGGCGGCGGACGGGACCGGGTCGATCGTGAGGGTGTCGCCGGCGCCGGCGTAGCCCTCGATGATGCCGTCGACCTCGATCGCCAGGCGGCCGCTGCTCGGCAGCACGTCGAGCTCGAGCTGCTCCCGCATGGCGGTCACCAGCGAGCGGTTGAACGAGGAGTGCGCGGCGGAGGCGCTGACGATCAGGCCCTCGACGTTCGGCGAGACGATCGGGCCGCCGGCGGAGAAGGAGTACGCGGTGGAGCCGGTCGGCGTGGACACGATCACCGCGTCGGCCGCGTAGTTGACGAAGTTCTTGCCCTCGACGGCGATGCCGACCGCGGCCAGCCCGTCGCCGGGCACCCGGACCAGGGCGATGTCGTTGAACGCCGTCACGTCTTTGCCGCCGGGCAGCACCGTGCGCACGGCGGTGCGGGCCTCGATCGTGAACTTGTGCTCGTCGATCGCGGACAGCGCGTCCGGCAGGTCGGGCAGGTCGACCTCGGCGAGGAAGCCGAGCCGGCCGACGTTCACCCCGAGCACCGGGGTCTTGCGGCCCTCGACGAGCCGCATCGTACGCAGCATGGTGCCGTCGCCGCCGAGGCTGACCAGCAGGCCGGCCCGCTCGACCATCTCCTCGGCGCTGACCGCGACCGCGGCGCAGTCGATCCGGGTGATCTCGTCGTGCAGCCCGAGGACGGTGACGTCGCGGCGCTTCGCCCAGGTCACGATCGCTTCGATCGCCGCGCCGCAGTCGCGCCGCGGATGCAGCACCAGGCCGACGACCTTGATCATGCCCATGCCCCGCACACCCCATCGCTCGACCCGGGGGCCCTCGGCGTTCGGAGCCCGCGGTTCAGCCTTGCACGTCGCACCCCGCATCGGCGAGGCCACATGGTGGGGCATGCGTGGATCTTGGTCGGGCGCGTTTCGGCGAGGTTTCGAGCCGCCGGTCAGTTCACGGCGCCGAGCAGGGACGTGAGCCGGCTGCCCCGGACCAGCGCTTGGCGACGACGGACCTCGCGGCCGTCCAGCGTCTGCTCCACGCCGTAGACCTCGTACCAGTTCTCGCCGTCGTACGGCATGGGAGCGGACCAGTCGACGTGTTCGATCGCCATTTTCAGCGGACCGCAGCCGAAGCGGTAGTCCGTCTCCGCGAAGGTGCGTACCGGATAGGACAGGACGAACCCCTATTCGGAAGGCGGCGGCAGCCGGATCACCACGAGCGGCGGCGGGCAGAGCGAGTGGCCCATCGGCGCGCAGAGGCCGGGCACCTCCTCGACGGCGAGCACGTGCATCGGAAGGTCGTCGCCGGCCCGTTCCGCGACGAACCGCAGCACGCCGCGGGTCTCTCGGTCGAGCCGGTGCACCGCTTCGAGGACCACGAGCAGCGGCGTCACGTTGCCCAGTGCTCGAAGCAGGCTCAGCACCGCCGGACCGAGCACGCTGACCGACGGCACGTGCCGCACGGCCGGCGCCGGGCGGAAGACCCATTCGGCCAGCGTCCGGCGGTGTACGGGGGGAAGCCCGGCCGCCTCGCCCTCGCGCACCGAGGACAACAGGCCGGAAAGCGCTCGCAGGGGTCGATCCTCGTCGGCGTGGCCGGCCTGGCTGGTCAGCACCCGCCGGTCGAAGACGCCGCCGGCGAGTTCGTCGATCGCGGCGTCCTGCGCGGCGGCCGGCACTCCGTACAACAGCACGCTGCCGTTGCGCATCAGCCAGGACCCGGCCAGGCCGAGGTGGCGTACGGTCAGTTCGGTCTCACTCATAGCGATACTGTCGACGGCCCGGAGCGGCGGCGGCACGCGACAAATACGGAGATGCCTACGGACGTCGCACCGTATGTCACCCGGTCGTGGCCGGGCTGCGGTCAGCCGCCGGCGGTAGGCTGCCCCGGCAGGGCGAAGGTTGCGCCACGACAGTCAAATCCCCCTAAAGCGGGCAAGATATCGTGCGGATCGACCTAGTTAGCCGAGATGGGCAGGCAGCGGTGTCCGAGCCGCGGAACCCGGATCCGGACGAGTGTCCGGCCGTGCCGCGCCGTGGCCGCGCAGGCCCGGGCAACCTCCCCGCCGAGTTGAACAGCTTCGTCGGGCGCCGCCGCGAGCTGGCCGACGTCAAGCGGCTGACGTCCGGGTTCCGGCTGGTGACGCTCTGCGGCATCGGCGGGGTCGGCAAGACCCGGCTGGCACAGCGCGCGGCCGGGCTGGCGCTGCGTGCGTTCCCGGACGGCGCGTGGTTCGTCGACCTCGCCGAGACGGTGGAGCGCGACCCGTCCCCGGCGCGCCCGGCCGCCGACGGCGAGGCCCTGGCCCAGGTGGTGGCCGCCGCGCTCGGCCTGCCGGAGCTCTCCCCGCCGCGGACCGTGCAGTCGCTCTGCGATCACCTCGCGCCCCGGTGCATGCTGCTGGTGCTGGACAACTGCGAGCACCTGCTGCCCGCCGGCGCGGCGCTGGTGAACGCGTTGCTGCACGCCTGCCCCGATCTGCGGATCGTGGCGACGAGCCGGGAGCCGCTCGGGCTGACCGGCGAGGTCACCTATCCGGTGCCGCCGCTGCCGGTGCCCGATCCGGCGCCTGCCTCGGGCGTTGCCGCGTGCGACTCGGTGGCGCTGTTCGTGGCGCGGGCCGAGGCCGTGCAGCCCGGCTTCCACCTGACCGCCGACAAGCTCGCCGAGGTCGTCGACATCTGCCGCCGGCTGGACGGGCTGCCGCTGGCGATCGAGCTGGCCGCCGCCCGGCTACGGGTGCTGACCGCGGGACAGATCTCGGCCCGGCTGACCGACCGGTTCACCCTGCTCCGCAACGGCGGTCGCAACGTGCCCGACCGGCAGCACTCGCTGCGCAACTGCGTCGACTGGAGTTTCGAGCTGTGCGACCGGCGGCAACAGCGGCTGTGGGCGCGGTTGTCGGTCTTCGCCGGCCGTTTCGAGCTGGACGCGGTCGAGGGCGTCTGCGCCGGCGAGGACCTGGCCACGGCGGACCTGCTGGACCTGACCGCCGCCCTCATCGACAAGTCGGTCCTGAGCCGGGAGGACCGCGGCCCGGTCGTGCGGTACCGGATGCTCGAGACCATCCGCGCCTACGGGCAGGACCGGCTGCGCGACGGCGGGGAGTACGCCGTCCTGCTGCGCCGGCACCGCGACTGGTACGAGGCGCTGGTCGAGCGTGCGAACAACGAGTGGATCGGCGACCGGCAGGCGTACTGGCTGGATCGGCTCTTCCAGGAGCAGGCCGAGCTGCGGCAGGCGGTGGAGTTCTGCCTGACCGAGCCGGGCGGCGCCGAGCGGGCGCTGGGCATCGTGGTGTGCCTGCCGTCGGCGTACTGGCGCGGCCCGGACCTGCTCGACGACGCCCGCCGCTGGCTGGAGCGGGCCCTCGCCCTGAGCCCCACGCCGACCGCGTTGCGCGCCCGGGCTCTGCTGCTGGCGAGCCGCCTGGCGCTCGCCCGGGACGACCAGGCCGCGGGCAAACAACTGCTCGACGAGGGTACGGAGCTGGCGCGGCAGCTGGACGACGCCGCGGGGCTTTCCTTCGCCGCCTACCTGCGCGGCGTGACCGCGCTGTTCACGGGCGAGGCGCCCGCCGCCGTCGAGCTTCTGGAGCGCGCGCTGGCCATCCTGGCCCTGGAGCCGCGCCGGCTGTTGGACCAGCGCCTGCACGTGCTGTCCGCCCTGGTGGCGGCCGCCGCGCTCGCCGGCGACCAGGAGCGGGCCGCCACGTGCTACGAGGAGGTTCTGGAGATCACCGAACCCCGGGAGGAGGGCTTCCACCGAGCCAACGCCATGTGGGCGGCCGGCCTGGCGGCCCGGCAGCGGGGCGATCTCGATGCGGGCGCCGCCCGGCAGGTGGCGAGCCTGCGCCTGCGGCAGGAGCGGGGGCTGGACGACCCACTCGGCACCGCCCGGTGCCTGGCGGCGCTCGCCTCGGTCGAGGCCGGCCGGGATCCGCGGCGCGCCGCGGTCCTGCTGGGCGCCGCCGACGCCCGGTGGACCGAGCACGGCCTCCCGAGCGGATCGTGCCGGCGCCTGGGCGAGGACCGCCGGGCGTGCGAGCGACAGGTCCGGCGGGGCCTCGACGAGCCGTCGTACCAGGAGGCGCTCGGCCGAGGGCGGAGCCTCACCCATGCCGACGCGGTCGCCTTCGCGCTGCAGGAGTGCCGGGAACCGGCGGCGCCCCGGGCGACGGACGGCGAAACGCAGCTGACCCGGCGCGAGGAGGAGGTCGCCGTCCTGGTCGCCCGCGGACTGAGCAACCGGGAGATCGCCAAGAGCCTCGTCATCTCGCAGCGGACGGCCGAAAGTCACGTGGCCAATATCCTCACCAAGGAGGGCTTCACCTCCCGCGCCCAGATCGCGGCCTGGATAGCCGAACAATCGATCTAGTCGAGGCCGGCGATTCGCTTGATCGAGCATCATTCCACGGCCATTGTTCGCGGCGCAAGGGGACAGACATTAAAATTCGCCGGAATATGGCAAACGAATTTCCATCATTCCGCGTACGGGCGGGCCGCAATGTGACCACCGTTACGTATTCCTATTCGGGGGAAGAAATGCGGCCGGCGCCGGGCTGGGGCCATCGTGACGGTTTCTGAGGACGTGCTGTCCCCCGGCGAGCTGATGCCCACCCGAGAACGGCTACGGCTGGTGCTCGTCCTGGGCTTCCTGACCGCGCTCGGCCCGCTCACCATCGACATGTACCTGCCGTCCCTGCCGACGATCACCACCGACCTGCACGCCGGCGCCGCGGCCGTCCAGTTGACGCTCACCGGCACCCTGCTCGGCCTGGGCCTCGGACAGCTGATCGTCGGCCCGCTCGCCGACGCGTTCGGCCGCCGGAGGCCGCTGCTCGCCGGCGTCGGCGTCCACGTGCTCGCCTCGATCCTCTGCGTGTTCGCGCCGAACCTCGCCGTGCTCGGCACCCTCCGCGTGCTGCAGGGCCTCGGCGCCGCCGCGGCCTCCGTGGTCGCCCTGGCCGTCGTCCGCGACCTCTTCTCCGGCCTGGCCGCCGCGAAGCTCTTCTCCCGGCTGATGCTGATCGTCGGCGTGGCGCCGATCCTGGCCCCGACGATCGGCGGCGCGGTGCTGACCTGGACGTCGTGGCGCGGGGTCTTCGTGGTGCTCGCCGCCGTCGGCGCCGTGATCATGGCGGCCACCGCGCTGGTCCTGCCCGAGACGCTGCAGCCCGAGAGGCGGCGCGGCGGAGGCCCGGTGGGCACGGCCCGCGACTACGGCCGGCTCTTCACCGACCGGACCTACCTCGGGCTCATCCTGGTCGGCGGGCTCGCGATGGCGGCGCTCTTCGCGTACGTCAGCGGGTCCAGCTTCGTCTTCCAGGAGCAGTTCGGGCTCAGCGCGCAGCAGTTCGCGTACGTCTTCGCCGGCGGCGCGGTCGGTCTCATCGGCGCGACCCAGCTCAACGTGCGGCTGCTGCGCCGCTGGACGCCGCTGCAGATCCTCGCCGCCGCGCTGGCCGTCGGGCTGGTCGCGAGCGCGGTCCTGCTCGTGTGCGCCGAAACCCGGTTCGGCGGGCTGGCCGGCGTGCTCGTCCCGCTCTGGACGGTCCTGGCCACCGTCGGCCTGGCCATGCCGAACGCGCCGGCGCTCGCCCTCTCCCGGCACGGCGAGACCGCCGGCACGGCAGCGGCGTTGCTCGGCGCCGTGCAGTTCGGCGTCGGCGCGCTCGCCGCGCCGCTGGTCGGCGTTCTCGGCGTCGGGGCCGTGGCGATGGCGATCGTCGTCCTGGCCGGCACGGCCGCCGCCAACCTCGTGCTCTGGCTCGTCGTGCGCCCGCACCGCCTCCGGGTCGAGGCGCCCGCCGAGCCCGCGCTGGCAGCCGCCGCACACTAGATGAGCTATTCCAAGGGTTCGCGTTCAGTGGTCGTACGCGACGAGTGAGCGCGTGCGGCGCAGTAGCCGTAGCCGCTGGCCCGGGAAACAGTCTTCGCTGGGGCACCACAACCAGACAGACGTGGGCACATCCCGCCAGTTGTGAAGAAAAATCGAACACCGTCTTCCCGGGCGCCGTCAGGACACGTTCCCCGGCCTGATCGCCTTCATCGTCCTGGCGGTCGTCAGCCTCGGCTGGCTCTTCGTCGCGCTGCGCCGCTACCGCACGTTCGGCGACCACGCCGAGCGCCTGAGCCCGCTGACCATCTAGTCTCGTCGGGTGCGCAGCCCCACCCAACCCGCGGTGACCCGCGCCGGCGTCGAGTCGGTGCTCGCCGACGGCCTCGGCCCGGTGACGGTCGTCGATGCCGCCGAGCTCAGCGGCGGCACCTTCGCCACGGTCTGGCGGGCGACGCTCGCCGACGGCCGCGAGGTGGTGGTCAAGGTGGGACCGCCGGCGTCGGCTCGCCTGCTCGCGTACGAGAAAGGGTTGATCCCGGCGGAGGCGGAGTACTTCCGCCTGGTCGGCGACCGCGCGCCGGTTCCGGAGGTCCTGGCCGCCTCCGACGACTGGATCATCACGACGCTGCTGCCGGGCCGGCCGCTCGCCGAGGGGGACGCGCCGCGCGCCCGCTCCGAACTGGGCGCGGCGATCGCGGCCGTGCACGAGATCTCCGGCCCCCACTTCGGCTACACCGGCGACCGCCCGTCCGGCGACGACTGGCCGGCCGCCTTCGGCGCGGTCGTGGCCGCGCTGCGGGCCGACGCGGCCGAGTGGAACGTGCCGCTGCCGCCGCTGGACGGGGTGCTCGAGCGGCATCACGACGTGCTCGCGGCGGTCACCCGGCCGGCGCTGCTGCATTTCGACCTGTGGGACGGCAACGTGCTGGTGACGGAGTCGGGCGGGCTCGGCGGGCTGGTCGACGGCGAGCGCTACCTGTACGGGGACCCGCTGCTCGACCTGGTGTCGCCGGCGCTGTTCCGCCGGATCGAGGACGAGCCGGACCACCCCTTCCTGCGCGGCTACGCCCCGGCGCCGTTCGACGCGGCCGCCCGGATCAGGTTGTCCCTGTACCGCCTCCACCTCTACGTCCTGATGATCGCCGAGGGCCCGAGCCGGGGCATCCCCCGCGCCGACGGCCGCCACGACTACGTGACCGGCCTGCTGAACGAGGAACTGGCCCGGCTCGCCTGACGGTCGGCTACCGGGTGACCTCGTCGTGGGCGGCCAGGAGGCGGGCCTCCTCGGCCGGCGGGAACGGGTCCCGCTCGGACGCCGGGCCGCCGCGGGCGGCATCCCAGGCCAGCACGTCGGCGACGGTCTGGTCGACCGGGCGGGTGGCCAGGCCGGCCGCGCGGCGCCCGAGCCCTGCATATCTTGCGCACAGCGTGATGACAGCCATAGACCAGGGCCTCTTGGTTCGCTTCTTCGCACCGGGAAAACGACACAGGAGGCGAAACCGAGTGATCGAGAAGGACTACGACAATGAAGCCTATGTCAGGTCGGTCCATGACAAGGGCCTGCGATTCGACCTCAGGACGATGAGTCGCCGGCGCCTGCTCGGGGTGCTCGGCGGCGCCGGCGCTCTCGCGATGGCAGGCGGCGGTGTGTGGGCGGCCGGGGCCGCGTCGGCCGACACCCTGGAGGAGGTGGAGTCGGAAACGGCCGGGCCCTACCCCGCGGACGGTTCGAACGGCGTCGACGTGCGCACCCTGTCCGGAATCGTGCGCAGCGACATCCGCTCCTCGTTCGGCGACGCCTCGGGCACGGCGTCGGGTGTTCCGTTCACGTTCTCGCTCACCGTGCTCGACCTGACCGGCGCGCCGGTCGTCGGGGCGGCGATCTACGCCTGGCACTGCGACCGGGACGGCAACTACTCGCTCTATTCGACCGCGATCGCCGACCAGAACTACCTGCGCGGCATCCAGGAGACCGACAGCACCGGCACGGTCACCTTCACCAGCATCTACCCCGCCTGCTACTCGGGCCGGTGGCCGCACATCCACTTCGAGGTCTACTCGTCGGTCACCAATGCCACCAGCGGCGCCGGCCCCATCGTGAAAACCTCGCAGATCGCCCTCCCCGAGGCCACCGACACCCTGGTGTACGCCACCGACGGCTACAGCCAGAGCGTCACCAACCTCAGCCAGATCACCCTGGCCACCGACAACGTGTTCGGCGACGACTCGGCCGAACGCGAGTTGGCCACCGTCATCGGCACCGTGACCGACGGCTTCACCGCGACGCTGACCGTCGCGATCGACCCCACCGCCACCGAGACCGGCGGCGGGGCGCCCCCGTCCGGCGGGCCGGGCGGACCGCCGCCCTCCGGCGCGCCGTCCGACTCGCCCAGCGCGACCGATTCACCCAGCGCGACCGACTCACCCAGCGCAACCGACTCACCCAGCGCAACCGACTCACCCAGCGCAACCGATTCACCCAGCGCGACTGATTCACCCAGCGCGACCGACTCGCCCAGCGCGACCGACAGCCCGTCCGCGACGGCCTAGGAGCGTACGGCCAGGGCGAGGAAGTGGTCGGCCGGGTCGTCGTAGCGGACCAGGTCCCAGCCGGCGCCGGCGAGCAGGGGGATCAGGTTGGGCTCGTTGAGCGGCTCCTCGGGGCGGATCGTGCGGCCGTGCCGGGCGGCCAGGGCGGCCCGGCCGGACGGGTGGAAGATGACCAGGCGCCCGCCCGGCCGGGTGACCCGGGCCAACTCGGCCAGGCCGGCGGCCGGGTCGGGCAGGTGCTGGACCAGGCCGGCGGCGAAGATCGCGTCGGTCGCGGCGTCGGCGACGGGCAGGCGCCGGGCGTCGGCCAGGATCAGCGCGCCGCAGCCGTCGCGGCCCGCCGAGCGGGCCGCGTCCAGCATGCCGGGGGTGAGGTCGAGGCCGACCACCCGGCCGGTGGGTCCGACGGCGGCGGCCAGCGCGGGCAGGGCACGGCCGGTGCCGCAGCCCACGTCGAGGGCGCGGTCACCGGGGCGCAACCCGGCGAGCGCGACGGCTTCGGCGTACGCGGGAAGGTCCTCGCCGAACCTCTCGTCCCACCCCGCCGCACGCGCGCCGAAGAAGGCCCGGCTCTCGGCCAGGTACCACCGCTCGGGGTCCGCGAGCCGCGGGTGCACATGGCGGATCACCGGCCACTGCGGATCGTGGTGGTCGATCACCACCTGGGCGCGCCGCTCGCCCTCGCCGTCGCCGAGCCGGCCGCGCGGGCCACTGCGCAGGTAGACGATGACCCGGTCGGTGGCCGGCTCGAGCACGTTGAGCGCCGAGTCGAAGCGGCCGCCGGACGGCCCGCTCAGCCCGAGCACGGCGTCAACCGTCCAGGCACGCGACGACGGAGGGAAGGCGGCGGCGAGCCGGGCGGCGAACGTGGCGGCCGCTCCGTTTTCGCCACCGTCCACGATCACGGTGAGGGGCGCTCGCGGGGCGAGCACCTCGGCTAAGAAGGCGGTGACCTCGGCGATGCGTTCCGGCACGCCTTCAGCATGCCGCTGCGCGTGTGACCTCTGCAACAGTTGGGCATCTGCGAGGTTGGGTGGGGCTCTTGCCTAGCAGATGCGACCCTAGAGTGACGTCTGTGACGAAATATCGCATCGGGGAGGCGGCGGAGCTGCTCGGCGTCAGCGTCGACACCGTGCGCCGCTGGGTGGATGCGGGTCGGCTCGCGGCGGACCGGGACGAGCACGGCCACCGCAGCATCGCCGGCGCCGACCTGGCCGTCTTCGCCCGCGCGCTCGCCGAGGAGCCCGATCCGGGCACCCGGCGGTCGTCGGCGCGCAACCGGCTGCGCGGCATCGTCACCGCGATCACCCGCGACGCGGTGATGGCGCAGGTCGACATCCAGGCCGGCCCGTTCCGGGTGGTCTCGCTGATGAGCCGGGAGGCCGTCGACGAACTGGGCCTGGAGGTCGGTTCGACGGCGACCGCCGTGATCAAGTCGACCACGGTGGTCGTGGAGCGAGGGGACGACAAATGAAGATCAAATTCCTTACTGCGACGGCGCTGGCCGCCGTCCTGGCCACCACCACCGCCTGCGGCAGCACGACGACCACCAGCCAGGCGCCGGCCTCGAGCGCCGCGAGCGCCGCCGTGACCGGCAAGCTCACCGTCCTGGCGGCGGCGTCGCTGACCGAGACCTTCAACCAGATCGGCAAGGACTTCGAGGCGGCCAACCCGGGCGTCACGGTCACCTTCTCGTACGCGGGCAGTTCCGCTCTCGCCCAGCAGATCACCTCGGGCGCGCCCGCCGACGTCTTCGCCTCCGCCAGCCCGGCCACGTTGAAGACCGTGACCGACGCCGGCGACGCCGCCGGCACCGCCGTCGTCTTCGTCAAGAACCAGCTGGTCATCGCGGTCGGCAAGGGCAACCCGAAGGGCATCAAGACGCTGGCCGACCTGACCAAGCCCGGCCTCAAGGTGGCGCTCTGCGCCGCGCAGGTGCCGTGCGGCGCCGCCGCTCAGAAGGCGTTGACCGCCGCCGGCGTCAAGCTCACCCCGGTGACCCTGGAGCAGGACGTCAAGGCGGCGCTGTCCAAGGTCAAGCTCGGCGAGGTGGACGCCGCGCTGGTCTACCGCACCGACGCCAAGGTCGCGACGTCCGGCGTCGACGGCATCGAGTTCCCCGAGTCGGCGCAGGCCATCAACGACTACCCGATCGTCGCGCTGAAGAACGCGCCCAACCCCTCGACCGCGGCGGCCTTCGTCGCGTTCGTGCAGACCGGGCCCGAGACCAAGGTGCTCACCGACGCCGGATTCCAACAGCCCTGAGTAAAAAACGCCGCTCCCGTGTTCCGCCGGCCCTGGCGATCCCCGCGATCGCCGGGCTGGCGTTCCTGGTCGTGCCCCTGGCCGGGCTGCTGATCCGGGCGCCCTGGTCGACGCTCCCCCGCCGGCTCGCCGGCCCCGGCATCCTGGACGCGCTTCGGCTGTCCCTGCTGACGGCCTCGCTCGCGACCGTGATCAGCCTGTTCCTCGGCGTACCCCTGGCCTGGGTCCTGGCCCGCACCGATCTCCCCGGCCGCCGCATCGTGCGGGCCCTCGTCACCGTGCCGCTGGTCCTGCCGCCGGTGGTCGGCGGCGTCGCGCTGCTGCTGGTCTTCGGGCGGCGCGGACTGATCGGCGGCTGGCTCGACTCGACCTTCGGGATCAGCCTGCCGTTCACCACCACCGGCGTCGTCGTCGCGGAAGCCTTCGTGGCGATGCCGTTCCTGGTGATCAGCGTGGAGGGCGCGCTGCGCGGGGCGGACGCCCGCTACGAGGAGGCCGCCGCCACCCTCGGCGCCGGCCGGTGGACCGCGTTTCGCCGGGTGACGCTGCCGCTGATCGCGCCCGGCGTCGCTGCGGGCGCGGTGCTCTGCTGGGCTCGGGCGCTCGGCGAGTTCGGCGCGACCATCACCTTCGCCGGAAACTTCCCCGGCCGTACCCAGACGATGCCGCTCGCCGTCTATCTCGCGCTGGAGCAGGACGTCGACGCGGCGATCGTACTGAGCCTGCTACTGCTCGCCGTCTCGGTCGTCGTCCTGGCAGGCCTGCGCGACAGATGGATCACGCCGTGAGCCTCGACGTCCACCTGGTCGTGCGAAGGCCGGGCTTCACCCTGGACGTCGCGCTCAGCGCCGAGCCGGGCGAGGTGGTCGCCCTGCTCGGCCCGAACGGCGCCGGCAAGACCACCGCGCTGCGGGCCGTCGCCGGCCTGGTCGACCTCGACGACGGCCACGTCACGCTGGACGGGGTCCGGCTCGACCGGGTGCCGCCGGAGCACCGGCGCATCGGCGTGGTCTTCCAGGACTACCTGCTGTTCCCGCACCTCACGGCGCTGGAGAACGTCGCGTTCGGCCCGCGCTGCCGGCGGGTGCCGCGCCGCGAGGCCCGCGGGATCGCCCGCGACTGGCTCGACCGGGTCGGACTCGCCGAGCACGCCCGGAAGAAGCCGCGCGAGCTCTCCGGCGGCCAGGCCCAGCGGGTCGCCCTGGCCCGCGCGCTCGCCGCCGAGCCGCGGCTGCTGCTGCTCGACGAGCCGCTGGCCGCCCTGGACGCGCGTACCAGGCTGGAGACGCGCGCGCAGCTGCGCGGCCACCTCTCGTCCTTTCCCGGCGCGACCGTTCTGGTCACGCACGATCCGCTGGACGCGCTGATGCTCGCCGACCGCCTGGTGATCGTCGAGGACGGCCGGGTCGTGCAGACCGGCGACGCTGCGACGATCACCGCCCGACCGCGGACCGACTACGTTGCCCGGCTGGTCGGCCTGAACCTCTACCGCGGCCGCGCCGACGGCGCGACGGTCCTGCTGCCCGGCGGGTTCACCCTGGTCACCGCCGTGCCGCAGGAGGGCGAGGTGTTCGTGGCCTTCCCGCCCGGCGCGGTGGCGCTCTATCCGGTCAGGCCGTCCGGGAGCCCACGCAACACCTGGGAGGCGACCGTGAGCTCGGTGGCCCGGCACGGCGACGCGCTGCGGATCGAGCTGGCCGGGCCGATCGCGGCCGCGGCGGACGTCACCCCGGCGGCCGCGGTACAGCTCGACCTGGCGCCGGGCCGGGCTGTCTGGGCGAGCCTCAAGGCGACCGAGGCCACTGCCTACCCGGCCGGGGGTGAGTAGGTTGGCAGGCGTGAATTCGTGGATCGAGTACGCCGTGTGGTGGCACGTCTATCCGCTAGGCTTCACCGGCGCGCTGCACTCCGGGCCCGGGCATCGGCTGACCCGCCTCATCGACTGGCTCGACTACGCGGTCGAGCTGGGCGCCTCCGGGCTGCAGCTCGGGCCGATCTTCGAGTCCGAGACCCACGGGTACGACACGACCGACCACTTCCGCATCGACCGGCGCCTCGGCGACGACGCCGACTTCGACAAGCTGGTCACCGCGGCCCGGGAGCGCGGGCTGCGCCTGCTGCTGGACGGCGTCTTCAACCACGTCGGCCGCGGCTTCCGCGCGCCCGGGCACTGGTTCGCGCCGACCGTCTTCGAGGGGCACGACGGCCTCGTCGAGCTCGACCACGACCAGAGCGAGGTGCTCGACTACGTGGTCCGGGTGATGGAGCACTGGCTGGACCGGGGCGTGTCCGGCTGGCGGCTGGACGCCGCGTACGCGGTCCCGCCGGCCTTCTGGAAGGCGGCGCTGGAGCGGGTCCGCCCTGCTCACCCCGACGCCTGGTTCGTCGGCGAGGTCATCCACGGCGACTACGCCGGCTACCTGCGGGAGAGCGGCCTCGACTCGCTGACCCAGTACGAGCTGTGGAAGGCGATCTGGAGCAGCATCAACGACGGCAACTTCTTCGAGCTGGCCTGGGCGCTCGACCGGCACGGCAAGCTCCTGCCGTCGGGCCTGCCGATGACCTTCGTGGGCAACCACGACGTGACCCGCGTCGCCAGCCGGCTCACCGACGAGCGCCACCTCGCGCACGCCCTGGTCGTGCTCTTCACGGTCGGCGGCGTGCCGAGCGTCTACTACGGCGACGAGCAAGGCTTCCGTGGCGTCAAAGAGGAGCGGGCCGGCGGAGACGACGAGATCCGGCCCGAGTTTCCGGCCACCCCGGCGGAGCTGGCGCCCTACGGGTGGCCGGTCTACCGGCTGCACCAGCGGCTGATCGGGCTGCGGCGGCGGCACGCCTGGCTGGCCCGCGCGACGACGACCGCAACGCACCTGACCAACACCGCAGTGGCTCTGACCGCCACCAGCGGCGACCGGCGGCTGACCGCCCTGCTCAACGTGGGCGACGCGGCGTACACGTTCCCGATCGACCGGGCCGGGATGCGGGTGATCGACGCCGGCGCCGAGGGCCCCGACCCGCTGACCGTCCCCGCACACGGCTGGACGATCCTGGCGGCTGACTAGCCTGGGCGCATGCAGGCACTGGAACTGACCGACTACCGGGCCGCGGTCGCGCGGATGTACCTCGACGCCGCCGGCCTCGAGGACTTCCGCGCCCGGCGTGACGAGCTCTTCGCGACCCACCCGCAGTCGGCGATCCCGCCGGAGGAACGGGCCGCGTTCCAGGGCTTACGGTATTACCCGCCGAACGACGAGGCGGTCTGCGAGGTCGACCTGCGCCCGGCCACCGGCGAGATCGACATCGACACCGGCGGGCCGGACGGGGTGGTGCGCTACCGGCGAGCGGGCGTACTGCCGACGCCGTACGGGGAGTTGTCGCTCTGGTGGATCGAGGCGTACGGAGGCGGGCTGTTCCTGCCGGTCCGGGACGGGACGTGCGGGAAGACGACGTACGGCGGCGGCCGCTACCTGACCGACACGGTCAAGGGCACGCACGGCCGCGGCGTTCAGGTCCTGGGCGGTTCGCGGGTACGGCTCGACTTCAACTATCTCTACAACCCGTCCTGCGCGTACGACGACCGGTGGCTGTGCCCGCTCGCCCCGCCGCAGAACCGGGTCGTGCCCGCGATCGAGGCCGGCGAGCTCACCTACCGCACGAGCGCCGCGTAGATCTCCCACACCGTGACGGGGGCCGAGCCCACGCGTGCGGGTGGAGGCTTCGATCGTGTAGAGCAAATCCGTCCGGCCGACCCTAGCTCGACACTCTTGCGGCGTCTGATGATTCCACGGGAGCGTCGGCTTCGACGCGCGCCGGTGGGCGTCAGCTCTCGACGCCCGGCCAGTCCGGGGCGAGCAGGGCCCAGATCTGGGTGTCGCGGCGCTCGCCCTTCCACGGGAAGGTGGCGCGCAGCGTGCCCTCCAGCGTCATGCCGACGCGGCGGGCGACGTTGGAGCTGGCCACGTTCTCGACGCTGCAGCGCCACTCGACGCGGTACAGGCCGCGGGTGACGACGGCGTAGTCGATCAGCGACCGGACGGCCATGGTGACCAGGCCGCGGCCGGTGGCGGCCGGCTCGAGCCAGCAGCCGATCTCACAGTCGCCGCGCTCCGCGTCGAACGTTCTGAACAACGTCCCGCCGACGAGCACACCGTCGAGCCAGATGCCGTAGAGCCGCCCGGCGTCGCTAGCCTGCAGGTCCGCGTACCGCTGGAGGGTCTTGCGGGCGCCGGCCAGGTCGGCGCTCATGCTCGCCCAGGGAATCCACTGGTCGACGCTCTCGCGGGCGCGGTCCATGTGCGCGAGGAACTCCTCAGCCTGCCAGGGCTCCAGCGCCCGCAGCTCCGCCCCACCCCCGAGATCCACTTTAAACACCCGAGCAGCCTAGGGCCTTGGCGCCGAAGGGTCGGAGCGGGCCCGGCCGTGGGCTTGCCGTCGCCTCGGCCGGCGGCCGGCGACGGCCCGAACCGCCGCCGAGGGCGGCCGCCGGGGGCGGGACTCACCCGAATCCCGTACTTCTTCTTCTGGGGGTCAGTGGGCCGCGCCGTCGGGGCTGAAGGCGGTCAGGAAGCGGTCGCGGAAGTCGTTCATCGGCCAGACGGGGGCGTCCTTGGCGGGGGTGAGGCCGTCGGTCCAGCCCCAGTCGGCGATGCGGTTGAGGACTGTCTTGTCCTTGGCGATGATCGTGATCGGCACGTCGTGGCTGGCGGTCTGGCCGACCACGACCGACGCCGGCTGGTGGTCGCCGAGGAAGACCATGACCAGGTTGTCGTCGCCGTACCGCTGGACGAACGACACGAGGCTGTCGACCGAGTAGGCGATGGACTTCGCGTACGCCTGCTTGATGTTGTTGTTGTTCTTCCAGAGGTTCTGCGGGGTGTCCGCCGCCCGCACGATCGGGCCGTAGACGGACCCGTCGCCCAGCTGGTTCCAGTCGAGCGTGGTCGGCAGCGGCGCCCACGGGGTGTGGCTCGAGGTCAGCGTGATCTCGGCGAGCAGCGGGCCGTGCCGCTGGGCGTACTCGAGCTTCTCGAACTGCTGCAGCACGAACTGGTCGGGCATCGTCGACCAGCTCAGCGACGGGCCTCGGTAGCCCAGCGTGTGCGAGTCCCACACCTGGTCGTAGCCGTAGAAGGTGCCCTCGGGCCAGGCGTACGTGACGCCGGGCTCGACCCCGACGGTGCGGTAGCCGGCCCGCTTGAACGCCCTGGTCAGGGTGAAGCGGTCGGTGGAGACGAGGCTGCGGTACCGCTGCTGCGTGTTGATCCACAGCCCGGAGAGCAGCGTGGAGTGCGCGAGCCAGCTGCCGCCGCCCGCGGTGGACGAGGTGAGGAAGCCGGTGCGGGCCGAGAAGCCTTTCGACGCGAGCTTGGCGTCGTCGGCCTTGAGCTGGGTGAGCACCTGCTGGTCGAACTCGGGATTCTCCACCGCGTCGCGCCCGTAGCTCTCCACGAACGAGAGGACCACGTCCTTGCCGCGCAGGCCGGTGAGCAGTTGGTTGTCCGGGATGTTGCGGAATGCGTCGACCTTGACCTCGGCGCCGAACTTGTTCCGGTCGGAGATGTCCTGCGGCACCTTGAGCGCGGTGTCCCGGGCCAGGTCGGCGACGCTCTGCGCGGCGACCGGGACGCCGCCGACGATCTGCACGCCCACGACGGTGAGCACGACCCAGGCGGAGGCGAACGCGAAGACCGTGTGCCCCGTCGTGCTCCGGTGCGCGGCGAGCAGGCGGGACAGCCGGCGCATCGAGAGCGTCATGAAGACCATCAGCGCGACGGTGAGCACGACGGCGCCGGCGCCGACCCCGAACGCGCCAGCTTTGCCGATCGAGTCCTGGAGGAAGTGGTAGCCGTCGGAGAACAGCACCCAGTCGTTGACCGGGTCGAACTCGCGGGCCAGCACCGCGAAGAAGGCCATGTCGACGATCTTCACCACGGTGAGCAGGCCGAGGACGAGGCCGAGGACCGTGGCGAGGACGCGGCGTGGACGCTCGGGGAGGGCGATCAGCACGGCGGCCGCGACCAGCGCCTCGATCGGGATCCGGACGAGCGCGTTGACCACGGGGTTCCCGGGTGGGAGCCGAGTGATCTGATCCGGCACGATGAGCGCCAGCAGGACCAGTGCGGCGGCTAGCGTGGTGACCACTGCGCTGCCGACCCGGCGCAGGTGCTTGACTACTGACACTCCGGTTTCCTTTACCGCGACGAGAGCTACCACCAGTACACGACGGCTGCGCGGCTTCGGTTCAAGCGGCGGGCTGCCGTCGCGACCACCTTGCCACGGGCTCCTGTCAGAGCTACAGACCGGATGGTGTCCACCGCCGCGACCTACGCGATCAGGTCGGCGGGATTCTCCAGCAGCGCGTCGATGTCGCCGGGCACGCCCGGCCGACCGAAGAGGTAGCCCTGGCCGTGGTCGATGCCGATCTGGCGCAGCATGGCCCACTGCCCGTCGGTCTCGATGCCCTCGGCCACGGTCTGCATCTTGAGCGCCTGGCCGAGGCCGACCACGGCGTCCACCAGCGCCACGTCGTCGGCGTCGGTGTCCACCTGGTCGACGAACGTCTTGTCGATCTTGATGATGTCGACCGGGAGCTGCTTGAGGTAGCTCAACGACGAGTACCCGGTGCCGAAGTCGTCGATGGCCAGGCGCACGCCCAGCCCGCGCAGCGCGTGCAGCGTCTGGATGGCGCTCTCGACGTCGGCCATCAGCATCGACTCGGTGATCTCCAGGGTGAGCGAGGCCGGGTCGATGCCGGCGTCGGCGATGGCGGCGGCCACGTCGGCGACCAGGCCCGGGTACTGGAACTGCCGCGCGGAGAGGTTGACGTTCATCTTCAGGTCGGCCGCCTTCGGCGACGTCGAACGCCAGAGGGCCAACTGCGCGGTGGCCTGCCGCAGCACCCAACGCCCGAGCGGCACGATCAGGCCGTTCGCCTCGGCGGCGGCGATGAAATGGTACGGGCTGAGCAGGCCGTCGCGCGGGTGCTCCCAGCGGACGAGCGCCTCGACCCCGGTCAGACGCTGCGTGTTCATGTCGACCACCGGCTGGTAGTGCACGACGAACTCGTCGTGCTCCAGCCCGTGCTCCAGGTCGGCACGCTGTTGCGCCTCCTCCAGCACGGACACGGTCATGGTCGGGTCGAAGACCGCGTACGCGTTGCGGCCGGCCCGCTTCGCCGCGTACATGGCCAGGTCGGCGTTGCCCAGAAGTTGCTCAGCCCGCACCTCGGCGCCGCCCGTGCAGGTCGCGATGCCGATGCTCAGCGAGCAGCTGATGTCCCGGCTGGCCAGCCGGATGGGCTGGCGGACCGTGGCGAGCAGTCGAACGGCGAGCGCGGCCGCGGCCTCGGGGTCCATGTCGCGCACCAGGATCGCGAACTCGTCGCCGCCGAGCCGGGCCAAAGTATCGCCCGGCCGCACGTGCGCGCGCAGCCGCTCGGCGATCGTCGTGAGCAACTCGTCGCCGGCGCTGTGCCCGAGGTTGTCGTTGACCAGCTTGAAATCGTCGAGGTCGAGAAGGAGCAGGGTGACCTGGTCGCCGCTGCCGCCGGCCACAGCCTCCTCGAGCCGGTCGGTGAACAGCGCCCGGTTGGGCATTCCGGTCAGCGGGTCGGTGAAGGCCTGCCGTTGCAGCTCCGCCTCCAGCGCGCGGCGGCGGCCGATGTCGCGCAGGCTGATCACGGCCGCGCCCAGGTCCGGGTCGTCCTGCAGGTTGGTGCCCATCACGTCGACGTAGACCCACTCGCCGTCCGCCCCGAGCAGCTCCGCCTCGCCGCGCATCGTGTGCCCGGCCGGCGCTGTACACAGCCGGGCGAGCCAGTCGCGGATGGCGGGGAGGTGCTCGGGCGCCATCAGGAGGCCGACGTGGTTACCGATCAGCTCCTCGGCCCGGTAGCCGAGCAGGTGGCGGACGGCCGGGCTGACGTACACCAGCCGGCCGTCCGCGCCGACCGCGAGAACCGCGTCGGCGGAGGCGGTCAGCAGGGTGCGGCTGCGTCGCTCGGCGGAGCGGCGGCGGCCGTCCAGCCGCCGGCGGCTCTGCGCGTTGACCGCGGTGAGACCGACCACGCAGCCCAGCAGCGCGACCAGCACGGAGGTGGTGAGCAGGTCGGCGCCCTCCTGCAGGGGAAGGAGCACGCAGTAGCCGGCGACGGCGACCGCGCCGATCAGCACGACGACCGCGGGCGACCAGAGGGCGGCCGCGGTGATCAGCAGCAGCACGGCGCCGGGCAGGTAGAACATCGGCCCCTTGGGGTCCTCGATGCCGAAGAACAGCAGCACCGGCGTCTGGCCCAGCCACCAGAGCAGCAGCCAGTGGCGGAACCGGCCGCGCACCAGCCGGTGCCACGGCGCGCGTAGCATGAGCGCCTGCGCCAGCACGGCGGCGGTGACCGGGACGAGCCACCAGCGGGCGGTCGCCGGCCAGTCGAGCACGATGCGGACGCCACCGATCAAGGTGACCACGATCGCCACCCAGGTGCCGATGCGGAGCTGGCGGGCCCAGTACTCCGCGGTGTGGGCATCCATCCTGGGTCGCTGCATGTGCGGCCCATCGGCGAGTCGCGCGTCCGCCTGAGCCAAAGCCATGACAAATATCAGTGGCTGAGTGAGTGCTCACTCAGATAGGGTTTCGGACGTGGAAAGACGGAGGCGAGTGCCGGCCATGGCGCCCGAGGAGCGGCGCGCAGCCCTGATCGCGGCGACCATCCCGCTGCTACACGAGCACGGTCTCGACGTCAGCACGCGGCAGATCGCCGAGGCCGCGGGCGTCGCCGAGGGCACCATCTTCGGCGTCTTCGAAAACAAGAACTCGCTGGTCGTGTGCTCGGTGGTCAAGGCGCTCGACCCGCAGCCGACGATCGACGCCCTCGCGGCGATCGACCGCCACGCCCCGCTGCGCGATCGGCTCACCGCCGCGGCCGAACTGGTGCACACCCGGTTCGCCGAGCACGCGCAGCTGATGGCGGCGATCCGCAAGCTGATCTTCGCGGACGAGAGCTCGGGCGACGCCCGCCTCCGGATGGCCTCGAGCCGGGAACGCGTACAGGCCGCGCTGGCCGACGTGATCCGGCCCGACGCCGCGCTGCTGCGCCGCTCCCCCGGCGCGGTGGCGCGGATGCTGCTGCTGTTCTGCGGCGCTCATACCTACGGGCCGTTCGGCGACCCGGACGGCTTCAACGCCGAGGAGGCGGTCTCCCTCCTGCTCGACGGACTACTCAAACGACAAGACGACAACCGGGGGGCTCAGTCGACGTGCTGATCCGACTGCTACGTGTCCATCTACGGCCGTACCGGGCCACGATCGGGCTGGTGGTGCTGTTCCAGTTTCTCCAGACACTGGCGACGCTCTACCTGCCGACACTCAACGCCGACATCATCGACAAAGGTGTGGTCAAGGGAAACACCGGTTACGTGCTCAAGATCGGCGGCGTGATGCTCGTGATCACGCTGCTGCAGATCGCCACCCAGATCGTGGCGGTCTATTTCGGCGCCCGCACCGCCATGGCTGTCGGCCGCGACATCCGCGGCTCGATCTTCAACCGGGTGCAGGAGTTCTCGGCCCGCGAGGTCGGCCAGTTCGGCGCCCCCTCGCTGATCACCCGGACCACCAACGACGTGCAGCAGGTCCAGATGCTGGTGCTGCTGACCTTCACGCTGATGGTCTCGGCGCCGATCCTGTGCGTCGGCGGAATCGTGCTGGCGCTGGGCCAGGACGTTCCGCTCTCCGCGCTGCTGCTGCTCATCGTGCCGCTGCTGATCCTCGCGGTCGGCTCGATCATCGTGCGGATGAGGCCGCTGTTCCGTGCGATGCAGGTGCGCATCGACCGGGTCAACACCGTGATGCGCGAGCAGATCACCGGCATCCGGGTGATCCGCGCCTTCGTCCGCGACGACCGCGAGCAGGCCCGCTTCGCCGAGGCCAACTTCGATCTCACCGACGTTTCGCTGCGGGCCGGCCGGCTGATGGCGATGATGTTCCCGACCGTCATGCTGATCGTGAACCTGTCGAGCATCGGCGTCCTGTGGTTCGGCGGTCACCGGGTCGAGTCCGGCGGCATGCCGATCGGCGCGCTCACCGCATTCCTCAGCTACCTGATGCAGATCCTCATGGCGATCATGATGGCAACCTTCATGTTCGTCATGATCCCGCGGGCCGAGGTCTGCGCAGAGCGGATCGAGGAGGTGCTCAATACCGACTCCAGCGTCAAGCTGCCGGCCAACCCGGTCACCACGCTGAGCCGGCACGGCTTCCTCGAGCTGCGCGACGTCGAGTTCCACTACCCCGGCGCCGAGTCGCCCGTCCTGTGCAGCATCGACATCACCGCCCGGCCACGCGAGGTCACCGCGATCATCGGCAGCACGGGCAGCGGCAAGACCACGATGCTCAACCTGATCCCGCGGCTCTTCGACGCGACCGGCGGCGAGGTGCTGGTCGACGGCGTGGACGTCCGCGAGCTCGATCCCGACCTGCTCTCCCGGACGGTCGGCCTGGTGCCGCAGCGGCCCTACCTGTTCACCGGCACGGTCGCCTCCAACCTGCGGTACGGCAACCCGGACGCCACCGACGAGCAACTCTGGGAGGCGTTGGAGATCGCCCAGGCGCGCCGGTTCGTGGAGCGCATGGAGGGTGGGCTCGACGCCCCGATCGCGCAAGGCGGCACGAACGTGTCGGGCGGGCAGCGGCAGCGCCTGGCGATCGCCCGGGTGCTCGTGCACCGACCGGAGATCTACCTCTTCGACGACTCGTTCTCGGCGCTCGACTACGCCACGGACGCGGCGCTGCGGGCCGCCCTGACCGACTACATCGCCGATTCGACCGTGGTGATCGTCGCGCAGCGGGTGAGCACCATCCGCGACGCCGACCGGATCATCGTGCTCGACGACGGCAAGGTCGTCGGCGCCGGGACGCACACCGAGCTCATGGACGCCAACCCGACGTACCGCGAGATCGTCCTTTCCCAGCTCACAGAGCAGGAGGCCGCCGCATGACCGCGCCCGTTCGCCGGGCCCCCGGGGGGCCGCCCATGGGTGGGCCCGCGGCCCGGATGATGGCCGGCGCCATGCCGACCGAAAAGCTGCAGGACTTCAAGGGATCCACCCGGCGGCTGCTCGGCATGCTCAAGCCGCAGCGCCTGTTCGTCACGATCGCGCTTGCCTTCGGCGTGGCCAGCGTCGGCCTCTCGGTCCTCGCCCCGCGCCTGCTCGGCCGCGCCACCGACATCATCTTCGGCGGCTACATCGGCAAGCCGCTGTCGGCCACGCTGACCAAGGCGCAGGTTGTCGCCGCCCTGCGCGCGCAGGGACGGAACACCACAGCCGACCTGCTCTCCGGCGTCGACTTCGTGCCCGGCCACGGCGTCGACTTCACCCGGCTCCTGCACCTGCTGGCCTGGGTCGCGCTGATCTACCTGTTCGCCTGGGTGTTCGGCGTGTTCCAAGGCCGGCTCATCGCCCGGGTCGTGCAGACCACGGTCGCCGGCATGCGCCGCGACGTCGAGGCCAAGCTGTCCCGGCTCCCGCTCTCGTACTTCGACCAGCAGCCGCGCGGCGAAGTGCTGAGCCGGGCCACCAACGACACCGACAACATCGCGCAGACCCTGCAGCAGACCTTCGCCCAGCTGGTCACGGCCATGCTGACGATCATCGGCGTGCTCGCCTTCATGTTCTGGATCTCCTGGCTGCTCGCCCTGATCGCCCTGGTCACGGTGCCGATCTCGATCCTGATCACGACCCGGATCGGCAAGCGGTCGCAGCCCAACTTCGTCGACCAGTGGAAGACAACCGGCAAGCTCAACGGCCACATCGAGGAGATGTTCACCGGCCACTCGCTGGTCAAGGTCTTCGGCCGGCAGGACGAGGCGCGGGAGACCTTCGAGAAGCACAACGAGCGGCTGTACGCGTCGAGCTTCCGCGCCCAGTTCATCTCGGGCCTGATCCAGCCGGCCATGATGTTCATGGGCAACCTGAACTACGCGCTGGTCGCGGTCGTCGGCGGCCTGCGGGTGGCGTCCGGGTCGCTGTCGCTGGGCGACGTGCAGGCGTTCATCCAGTACTCCCGCCAGTTCAGCCAGCCGCTGACCCAGGTGGCGAGCATGGCCAACCTGGTGCAGTCCGGCGTGGCCTCGGCCGAGCGGGTGTTCGCCCTGCTCGACGCGCCCGAGCAGAGCCCCGAGCCGCCGCCGGCCGGGCTGGACCGGGTGGCCGGGCGGGTCGCCTTCGAGAACGTCTCGTTCCGCTACCTGCCGGACAAGCCGCTCATCGAGCGCCTGTCGCTGGCGGTCGAGCCGGGCCAGACCGTGGCCATCGTCGGGCCCACCGGGGCCGGCAAGACGACGCTGGTCAACCTGCTGATGCGGTTCTACGAGGTGGACTCCGGACGGATCACCCTCGACGGGGTGGACATCGCCACCATCCCGCGGGAGGAACTGCGCGAGCACATGGGCATGGTGTTGCAGGACACCTGGCTCTTCGGGGGGACCATCGAGGAGAACATCGCGTACGGGGCGGACTCGTTCGACCGGGCCGCGGTTCGGCAGGCGTCCGAGGCGGCGCACGTGGACTCCTTCGTGCGGATGCTGCCCGACGGCTACGACACGGTGATCGACGAAGAGGGCTCGAACGTCAGCGCCGGCCAGAAGCAGCTGATCACCATCGCCCGGGCGTTCCTGGCCGAGCCGAGCATCCTCATCCTGGACGAGGCGACCAGTTCGGTGGACACGCGGACCGAGGTGCTGATCCAGCGGGCGATGAACACGCTGCGTACCGGGCGGACCAGCTTCGTCATCGCGCACCGCCTGTCCACGATCCGCGACGCCGACGTGATCCTGGTGATGGAGAACGGCAGCATCTGCGAGCAGGGCACGCACGACGACCTGATCGCGGCGGACGGGGCGTACGCCCGGTTGTATTCGGCGCAGTTCGCCCAGGCCGTCGCCGAGGTCGACTGACCCCTTGTGACGAAAGGCGGTCTGACCTGGCCGAGATCGACAGTGATCGACGGCGGGCATGGTGATGCTGTCCGCGGGCACGATCACAACGCCGATGGGGTGGGGGCGCTGGCGGGCGCGGCTGTTTCGGCCGCGCCCGCTATGCGGTGCCCGCGAGGCGCGGCTACGTCCGCGGGTGATGGAGGTTTCGGCGAGGCCGCTGATGCGGGTCGGTCCGGTCAAGCGGGGCAAGCCCGGCCGTCACACACCGCAGCGTGCGACTCGCGGTGCGACGGATGCCCAGTCGCGGGTACGAACCACGCACGCTGCACGGTGAATCCGGCCAGAAAGCTGAGGCGAAATCGCGTTTCGGGCCTGGTAGGCCGCCAGTACACTTCGCCGGTGCGTGAGATGTCGGGGGACTTCGAGATCCACATTACGACCTATCCGGGGCGAGACGAGAAACTTGAGTCGTTCGCCGCCCAGCATGGCTTGAAGTACGTGCACATCCTGCTCGACCGCGGAACGCACCCCTCGCAGCCGATGCTCACCCTGGTGGGACGGGGCTCGCTGGCCGAGCAGCAGGTGACGCTTCGCCATTGGCAGAACGCGATGCGCGCGGCGGGCCTCTACCCGTGCCGCTCCAAGATCGAGGCAGCGCCGTCGTGCCCCGGCGTACCGCGGTCCGACGAGGAAACGGTGACCGAACCCGCCGGGCGGTACTTCGAGCACCACGTCAAGCTGCTGCTACCGACGCCACGGGTGACCGATCTAATCGCCATCACCGACCTGGTCGCTTCGCACAGCGCCCGGCTGTCCCGCAACGCTCGGCGCCGCCGGGACGACGGCAACCAGGAACGATTCGTCACCCAGCGATGCCACGGAGTGGGGCTGGCCACGGCGAAACGGCGGCTCGACGCCCTCGTGGACGCCATTCGCGCACGCGGCTACGAGATTGCCCGGGTGGAACAGGAGTACGTCGTGTTCGACAGTCAGATACACCTCGATCAGGGCTGGCTGGAGTCCCCGGCAACCAATGGCCGGACGTCGGCACGGGAGAACACGATGCGGACGGCACCGGCTGCGGCTCCGGACTACCCTCCCACCTACCAGCCGCTGCCCGCCGGCCCAGGCCTGCACCAGAGGGCGGCGTTCGACCCCGCTGTCAAGCAATACCCCAACGCCTACCGGGCCGGCGAACCGGAATTTCTTACCGCCGATACCGGCCACCGGTGGAAGACCGCCCGGCGCGCCGCCATGAACCATGTCCTGACGGCTATCGCGGGCACGACCTGGGCCGAGCATCTGGTCCTGCGCGGCAGCGTTACCCTGACCACCTGGGTCGGCGACGCGGCCCGCGAGCCGGGCGACCTTGACTTCGTCGTCACCCCCCACGCCATCACCAGCAACGGTACCGACGCCGCAGCAATGTTCCGCGACATCAAGACCGCCATACAGACGATGCCCGGCGCCGGCCTACAGCCCGAACGGGCGACCGAGACGGCCATCTGGACCTACGAACGCGCCGACGGCCGCCGACTGGTCATCCCGTTCCAGACAAATGACGCACCGAACGGTCACGTACAGGTCGACGTCGTCTTCGGCGAACACCTTCCGCTCCCGCCCGAGGTGCTGCTCCTCCCAGGACTCGACATCCCTGTACTCGCCGCGTCCGCTCCCTTGTCTTTGGCCTGGAAACTGTTGTGGCTGGCCACCGACAGGCACCCCCAAGGCAAGGATCTCTACGACGCCGCGCTGCTCGCCGAATACACCACCGTCGACCTGGCCCTCGTTCGAGACCTCATCCGACCAGAACTCAGCTCTGAAGCCGACACCTTCACCGCCGAGACGGTCCTGGCATGGAGCGTCGACTGGACCAACTTCACCGATGAGTACCCCAACATCACCGGTGCCTCCGAGCACTGGACCAGACGACTCGCACTCGCCCTCGACCGTGCCTGGCACTGAGTCCCGCACCCAGCTGACCACCGAGACGACCCCGCCGTCAGGGTGGATCTATCGCCACGGAGGCGACGCCGATATCGTCGTGGAGGTCAAGACCGCTCGATTCCTGGCGCTCCTCGGCCTGCCCGCTGATCAGCCGCGCCCACCATGTCCGGGGCGCTGAGCAAGCACGGGCAGAACCCCACCCCGGTGCAGCCGGGCCTCGCGGCCCTCTCGGCGGCAGAAGGATGCCGGTTTCTGCTGCCCGGCATACAACCGCCCGGAGCTGCTAGACAACGGCGAGGCTCTTGACGAACCGGGCCTTGGACGTGCAAATGTCCTCGTAGCCAAGTTGTTGATAGAACTCGTGGGTTCTCGTCCGGTAGCGGCTGCTGCTGATCTCCATCTTCACGCAGCCGGCGACGCGGGCGCTCTCTTCGGCCGCCGTGACCAGCGATTGGCCAACGCCTCGGCCGCGGTAGCGCTCGTCGACGACCAGGGCGAGCAGACGCGCGAGCTTTCCGGTCACCTCGAATATCGGCATGACGTGCAGCGCCGCGACGCCGATCAGATCGCCGTCGCCGTCCGCGCCGATCAGCCAGCTCGCGGGGTCGTCCAGCCAGTAATCGAGCCGTTCGTGCACAGCCGCCTCGGTGGCCGGATACCCGAGTTGGCCCAGCAAACCGACTAGCCCTGACGCATCCTGTCGCCGAATCGGGCGAAGCTGTACCGACATGCCGGACAATCTTTCACCCCGTCGCACCTCCCGCATTGCCCTGTTCGCGGAAGCCAGAATCCAGGACCGGGTAACACGCTCGTGGATGCCCTGTCACCGGCCATGTCCGGCCTCATCGGCCAGCCGCAACGCCATGCCGCCGAGAAGCCGGCTGGACCGGTCAAGCCGGTGGATCGTCTCGATAGAGATGCGCTGCTATGTTTCGGCCACCCCAGCGCGTTGCGGTGAGTTCGGGCCGCGGGCGGGCGGGTTCGGGCGCCCAGCCGTGTCGTCTGGTGTCGGGCGCAGCACGGTCCCAGCCGGCGATCAGCGCAAACGGATCAGTGGTGCGATCAGCCTCATCGTCACATGCCTCCCGGACGACCATCGAAGGGTGGAGGCGCGTCTCCTGTGCGACGTTGCAGTCGTCCGTCCGGGAAGCGACCAAGGCGCCGCATTTCCACCCCACCAGGGACCAACAGCCTAGGAGAACCAGGTCGTGGACGAATCGCGTCCCCCGGACGTCGCCGGGGGAGAGCACGAAGGTGCCAACAACCTGATCACGGCCGTATGCGACCTCGTCGATCGCGTAGGTGCCCGGGTCGAGCAGCGGAGGGTTGATGGGCCAGCTCCGTCATCGCGTACCGCCTGTTTGTGACGAAAGGCGACGGGGACGGCCGGATGGCCGCCCCCGTCTTCGTCGGGTCAGATGTTGCCGGGTCTTACTTGACCGTGATCTTCTTCGCGGTCGAGTACCCGGCCGAGATGCCGGTCGCCGTGTTGCCGGCCACGAAGGCCCGCAGCGTCAGCACCGTATGCGAGGCGACCTTGGGCGAGGCCTTCCACTGGTTGCTGCTGTCCGTGGTGCCGCCCCAGGCCTTCACCCAGGCGCCGTTGACGTAGCGCTGGACGACGACCGACTGGCCGGGGCCGCGCGGGTTGCCCTGCACGGCGAGGCTGACCACGCCCTTCGAGGTAGAACCGGCCACGAAGACCGGGACCTCGGTGACGGTGACCGTCTTCGTGTCCGACGTCCAGTCGCCGACCGCGATCTGGAAGAGGTAGCCCTGGCCGATCCAGCGCGAGAAGCTGAAGACACCGTTCTTGTCCGCCGTGGTCGACGCGATCTTCACGAGCGGAGTCTTGGTCGCCCCCATCGGCGCGCCCCACAGCTCCACCGTCGCGCCGGCCGCGGCCTTGCCGCTGATCGGCACCGCCACCGCACCGGAGACGGACTTCGGCACGTTGAACGTCGGCGTAACCGGAGGCGTGTTGCTACCACCGTCACTGGCCGCGATCGTGATCGCTCCCGGCACTACGGACGCGGCAGGTGTGCCGCTGACGACGATCGTCTCGTCCGGCTCCGCCGTGGTGTCGTCGGTCAGCGTGACGTTGCCGACCGAAATCGTACCGCCGTCCGGTGTACCGACCGGGATCGTGACCGGCGTGACGCCCGGGTTGACGAAGTCGCTGTCGGTGGCGGCCTTGCTGCCCTTCACCGAGCCCCCAGCGAAGGAGACGTTCACGTTGACGTCGGCGTCGGCCTGACCCGAGACTGTGCCGGTAACCGCGACGGTGTCACCCTCGTTGCCGGTCACGTTGTCGATCGTGAGGACCGGCGCCGTATCATCGTTCAGCAGCATCAGCCGTGCCGTGGCGGTCGGCGACTGGGTCGATACCAGGGTGCTGTCCTCCGCGGTGGCAGTGAAGAAGGCGTCCTCGTCACCCTCGAAGATCTTGTCACCGTTAACCAAGACCGGAACGACGCCGCTGGTCTGGCCAGGTTGGATCGTCACCGTGGTCGCCAGCAGGGTGTAGTCGCTGGTGCCAGGCGCGGTGGGGAGGTTGCCGTCCGCGCTGCCACCCTTGGAAGCCGTCGTGTCGGCAATGTCAAAGACGATGGGCTTGGAACTCGGGTTGCTCAGCTTGATCGGCAGCAGGATCGCGTTGGCCGAGTCGCCCTCCTTCATCGTCGGCCCGTCGAAGGTCACGGTCGGGGCCGCATCGTCGTCCGTGATCGTGATCGGGACTGCGGCAGGAACAGGCATGACGGCGGTGCTATCCGGGCTCGACAGGTCGATGGCGAAGGTCTCGTCGCCCTCGCTGACCGTGTCGCCCACGATGTCCACGGTGAACGTCTGGGTGAGGACTCCCGCGGGGAAGACCAACGTTCCGCTCTTCTTCACGTAATCCTTGCCCGCGGTCGCCTTCACGGCGCCGTCGGTGAGGTCATCATCGGTCGCCCAGTTGACCGTCACGACCCGGCCGGCCTTGGTGCTCAGCGATGCTGTGAAGGTACGCGTCTGCTTTCCAGAGTTGCCCTCGGTAACCGACGACGGCAGGACGCTGACAACCGGCATTGGGCTGTGGTCGAAGTCCGTGATGATGGACGTCACCATCGACGCCTTCGGGTCGAGGGTGGCGTTCGTGGGGCTGGAGAGCTGGATTCCGTAGTCCTCGGAGTTCTCGCTCAGCGAGTCGTTCGGGGGCGCGATAGAGAACGATGCGGTCGGCACACCGTCGTGGTTCGGGGTAAGCGTGAGCGTCCGCGAGGTCGGGTAAGGAAAGTCGACGCCCGGCGCGGCCGCGTCGTCTCCGGACTTCGGTGTTACGGCGACCGCGTCCCACTTCACCGTGATCGGCAGCTCGGATCCCGGGGTTGCTGTGACGGTGTAGGTGATGCTGCCGTCGTTTTCCTTGATAGTGCCGTTGCCATCTTGGGTGAGCGTCAAGACCGGCGTGGTCTGCGCGTCGACGATGCTCACCGTGGTCGACGCCTGCGCGGGCTCCGTCTGGTTGGAGTTGCCCGTCACCGTGAAGGTCTCAGTATTGAGCTTGTCCTTGATGCCATCGTTGTAAATGGTGATCGGGATGTTGGCCGGCGACTCGGCGGTCAGCTTTCCCGCCGGGATGGTTAACGTTGCATCCGAATCGCCTGTCAGCGCGCTGTAATCCGCGCCTGCGACGGCCGAGACGTCGGCGGTCGTCAACGGGATCACCGTGTCCACACCGGACCTGGTGCTCAGCGTCGCGGTGACCTTCGTGGTCCCGTTCGGCTTATTGGGGTCGCCTTCGCTGACGGTCGCCGGCGATGCGTTCAGCGTGACCGACGGCTTCGGGTCGTTGTCGTAGATCGTTCCCAGGCCTGAGCTCGTGTCCGGGCCACTCGTAGCCGTGAGCTCGAAGGTCTCGGTCAGCTCGTAGAGCGAATCGTCGGTCGTCTTGACCGTGACCGTCTTGGTGCCCGGGCCGGTGAAGGCCAATGTCGTCGGCGGAGGAGTGTAGTCGCTTGTCGTTGCGGTACCAGGGACGGCCGCGATGGTGAAGGTATCCGCGGTGCCCGTCCACTTCACCGTGAATACGAGGTCGGCGCCTTCGGTCGCGGAGGCGTCGGAGACCGTCAGAACCCCGCCGTCCGCCATGGCAGGCGAGTTCCCCAGGAAAGCCGGCACAAGGCCGACGGCGGCCGCGATGGCGGCGGCCAGGGCCGTCCGCACGGACTTGGGGCCACGCAGCGCGAACGGAACCGAGCCGCTCTTGGCCGCATGGGCTTGTGAATAGCGCATGTCTTTCTTTCTCCTTCGGCGGCTGGGCTGCCTCCGGCGGGAGGCCCCTAGCTTTGCGTCCCCGCCTCGCAGCGGGTTTGCCTGTTCGGGTACCGCACCTGAGGCGGCTCGGGACGCCGGCGACAACCGGCTTTGACCAGCGCAAACACCGGATATGAAGATCCGGCATGCGGCCGCGCCTTCCGTAATCTAACCGGCGTATAGGTCGGTTACCGGCGGAACGCATTTTTCGGTCGTAATCCGTCCGCAGGCACCAAAGTTGATCACTTCCTGGTGTGCCGTACGGGAGGTCGGCAGGCGCGGGGCGCGACCTCGACCTGCGGACGGCGGAGAGGGCCCGGTCCGGTGGCGGGAACCTGGTTGCAAGGGACGCCGGGCAAGGGCCAAGGTGCGGCTGTGACCGACCGAGCCATAGCCCTGGAGATCCCGCCCGGCCTCTCCCCGCAGCGTCGCACCCTCCTGACCGACCTGGCACGCAGAAACAACACGGATCACGGGCCGGATCTCGTGGGACTGGTTCTTTCGGGCCCGGCGGGTCGGGGCGTCGCGACCGACCGGTCCGATCTCGATGTGTATGTCGTACTCACTGACGCCGGGGCACGCGGACGTGAGACGAGCCGTACCGCGGCGGTCGACGAGATCCCCGTAACGATCTCCAGCCTCGCGCGGGTATCCCCGTTCGGCACCAGAGGCTGGTGGTTCCGCTGGTCATTCGCATGGGCGCCGGTGCTGCTCGACCGCACCGGCGGGCGGCTGCCCTCGGCGCTACGGCGGCAGGCGACGGTCACGACCGGCGAGGCGGAATCGATCCTCGTCGGGCACCACCGCCTCGACGGCTGGCTCAACTACGCTTATCGCACCCTCAAGAACGACCGCGACGGGCGGTAGTAATCGGCCACTCGCCGCCCGAGTCGATCTCCAGGTGCCGCATGGTGAGAGCGGCTCTCGGATCGTGGGCACTCGTCCCGCATCGTGGCACGCGGCT
>Ga0307508_10000886_pt1 | contig 34890 bp, 30 predicted proteins | sample 9_EM_MG_FD_203089 | JGI IMG/M metagenome (GOLD analysis project Ga0307508, IMG submission 203089) | Populus trichocarpa ectomycorrhiza microbial communities from riparian zone in the Pacific Northwest, United States - 9_EM | ecosystem: Host-associated > Plants > Roots > Unclassified | place...
AGGCGCGCCCACTCAATGGTGTATGGGCGACTGCACCGTTTTTGCACAATGGTTCGGTCAGGTCGCTCTACGATCTACTACTGCCGCCAGATGAGCGCTCCACGCTCTTTTGGGTCGGAAACCGAAAGTTCGATCCCGTCGATGTCGGCTATGTCAACGAGGCAAGTACCTTTGGATCGTGGTTCCGTACTAAGGATGGGGCTGATCACGATATCCACGGCAATTCGAATCAGGGCCACGATTACGGCAATCGCGATTTTAGTAAGAAGGAGCGCTACGCTCTGATTGAGTATATGAAGACATTGTAAAGATGGAGTTGGAGGGGGCTGTTATACTTACGTCAGTGCTACGCACCAGGAGCGTCCAGCATTAGCGCGACAAAAGCGTTCGTTCGCAACCATCGCTCTGTACTGCGGTAAAGTCCCAGCTTTCGCCGCTCGGTAGGATCGATACATCATTGCGTAAGCGTCAGCTTCTGGGGAGGCCGAAATCTCGCTGGCGTGACGCAAACGGTGCGATAGCGGATATCGCCCGGCTCGTTGGCAGCACGGAGGAAGCGCCCGAGGTTCACGAGTCCTAAAAAAGTGGAACTGGCTCTTGTGGGCGCACCTTGCCTTCAGGCTATGCAAATTTGCTCCGCGCCCCCGACACTGCGAACCGGGCGGATTTACTCGTTGATGCCGGGATAGCCGTACGCCCTGAAGTTTCGCTGACGAAGTTCCGGCGACGCTCCACTCAACTCACGTTGCGCCACTCCCGCCCCTAAGCCGCCCCGATCCGCTGCAACTTCGCCAGCAATGTCTGCTCGTCGAACGGCTTGGTGACATATTCGTCGGCGCCGGCGTCGATGCCCTTGTGGATATCCGGCGCGTCGGACTTGGACGTGCAGAACACCACTTTCGGCGCCACACCGCCATCGAGCTGACGCAGTGCCGCGACGAACTGGACGCCGGTCATCACCGGCATTTCCCAGTCGAGCAGAATGAGGTCGGGCATTGATGCCTGGCAGCGGGCGAGCGCCTCCTGGCCATTCTCCGCCTCCGTCACCAGATAGCCGAGATTGGCGATGATGCGGCTGGCGACCATCCGCATCACCCGCGAATCGTCGACCAGCAGGCAACGCGGCTGGCGTCCCGGCGCGGCGGGCGCGGAGGGTACGGGCGGCGCAGCGGCCACCGGCTCGGATTCCGAGGGGAGCGGAGCGGTTCGGCCGAGAGCCTCCGGGCTCAAACGCTTGATCAGACCCTTAATGACTGCGGCTCCCTTTGGCTGAGGACCTGGCTCGCCGCGGCGACCACGGCCTGATCCGCTTCGGTCATGCGGACGTGAATATAGGGCACCCAGATCTCGCCGAACTCGGCCTTCTGGTACCACACGTCGATTACGTCGTACGAGGCCCAATAGCCGTCCGGCTGACGCAGCCTCAGGCCCTCGCCAATCCGGGGGACCGACGCAAAGCGCAGCCCGACCTGGGTCTGGTGGGTCTCATTCTGGACTTCGATCTCAATCAACGACTACTGCCTCCTGCCCGCCAAACCGCTTTAACCGGTAATTCTTGCTGAAAAGCGAATGGCGAGCCCGAATACGGTTAAAATTCGCATTTCTCTGCGATCGATCGCCGCGATTCAACCGGGCGCCGGCACCGGCTATGATAGCGCACCGCCACCGCGCCCGTCGCGGCGCTGCGATTCGCGCCCGGTAGCACCGCCGCGATCGGCCTGGCCCGAAGGGTGTGACAAAACTCTCCAACAGCGCGCGGCCGTTCCGGCGCGATTCCCCTCGTGACATCACCGAATCAGCGCCCGCACCGGGCATGACTTCTGTCAAAATCATCCCGCCAGGATCGCGCATCCGGCGACCTTCACCGCTCCGATCGCCGGTTGATTCAACCCCAACCCAAACGCCCTTATCCACGCCCCATGTCCACTGGTCGCCCCACCGCCTATCGCCCCCATTTTGCCGAACAGGCGCGCAAGCTGTGCCGCAACGGCGCCACTGATCGCGAGATCGCCTATATCCTCGGCGTCTGCGTGCGCACTTTCTATCGCTGGCGCGCCGAGCATGACGCATTCGCCGACGCTCTCGTCGATGGCAAGGAGCTCGCCGATGATCGCGTCGAGCGCGCGCTCTATGAGCGCGCCTGCGGCTATGATTATGACGATGTGAAGATTTTCCACCCCGCCGGCGCGAAGGAGCCGGTCATCGTGCCGGTCACCGTCCATGTCCCCGCCGATGTCGGCGCCGCCAAACAATGGCTGGCAAGCCGTCGGCCCCAACCCTGGGCTGGCGAGAAGCCGTCGGAGGAGGACACCACACGCCACTTGCAGCTCGAAAAGGCGTTCGCGCGGGCCGAGGTCCATATGCGCGAAAAGGAGGCTGCTGATGCCGAGCGGTTCAAGCAGGCGGTCGCCGCCGGAGTCGCTGAAGCGCTCGCCCGGCATGGGCTTCGGGAATGAGCTGAGCTCAGCCGCTCATCACTGCCGCCGCCGCGATCGCCTCGGCAATGGCGCCGCCACTGATCGTGCGGCTACGAAAACCATTGGCCATCTCGTCCGCCCAGCGGCTCGAAGGATCCACATCGATTCCCCGCACCGCTCCCAGGATGCCGGCCTCGTCCTCGCGCACCCAGCGCTCGAAGGGCCTGAGCAGGGCGGGGTGGGGCTGCACGAAATGCGGATGGTCAGGCGCAATGGCGGCACCCCAGAGGTGCGGCGCATTGCAGACACCGCTGACCAGCGGCTGCTCGAACCGCCGCCGCACTTCATAATGGCCGAAATCGACCAGTTGCGCGCGGATCGGCGCGGCTGGCTCATCAACGAGCTGGATATTGAGCTTGCTGCACAGCATCGCGTCCCGCGCGCCCAGCATGGCTTGCACCGCCGGCTCGAGCGCCGGCGCGAGATCGTCAAAGGGCGCATCGGCATAGGCGATCCTTATGCCGTCATCCGGCCCGCGCTCGATCCGGTACCGGGTCGCCGCGTTGCTGCTGGTGAGGCCATAGGATCTCAGCAGCAGCTCGATTTCGAGCCTCAGCCGCTGCTCGGCCGAGCCGCGAAAGGGGAGAATGAAATCCGGGTCGCGGCGGTGCCCGCGCCGCACGATCAATCCGGCAGGCATCGCCTCGCCGCGCCGGTTGAGCAGATCGAAGCCGAGATCGATCACGCCGTAGATCGGCACTGTCCAAAGGTCCGGCGCGGCACGCGCGAAGATCGCGGCGATCATCCGCTCGAACAACGCTTCACGAAGCGCCTCCTGCAGCGAGCACAGCCCCGATCCGTGATGGGCGAGGGTAGGGCGGCAACCGGGCGCCACCCCGGCGCCCTTGATGTCGAGCAGCAGCGATCGAGCCGCCGGGGCCTGTCCCTGCGCTCCCGGCGCCTGTGCTTCCACGACGACCGCCCGGCCATAAAATGGAGGGCGCCATGCCTGTCGTGGCGATCCGGTGGCGGCAATGGGCGTGTTGGCGACCGATGGCTCGATCTGCGCGGCCGACATGATGCCGGCCTGTTCGAGCAGCCAGCGCTCGCTCGCCGCGGCATCCGCCAGCTGCGGCAGATCCCCCGCCAGAAGGTCATGATGTACAAAAACAATCCGCGCGGTCTCGACGCGTCTTACGCTGTCCGATTGCAACATCGAGATGGAGAGGTCGCCTGGCTCGCGAAGCGGTGGATCACTTGGTAACCGACCGAAATGAATTCGAGTTGATTTTGCCCCCAAGGAATGTCAGCCTCGAAAAAGCGGCACGTTTTTCCGCAGTTAAACGAAATCGATAATAGCCCTGCGCGCCACCAAGGGCGCAGATCGTCCTGAACTGTTGGGTGGGGAAAGAAAAGTCATGACTGGCAGCAATGATGATGCTCACGATCAAGCCGCGGCCAATGCCGCTGCTGGCGCAAGCGGCGCCGTCACTCCCCACCAGCATGATGAGATGACGACCCAGCTGTTACTGGTGAAGCGCCACATCGCTGCAAACCCCGATCTTCAGTCCCATCTGGCTTCGGCGGAAACCGAACAGGATTTCCACGATCGGCTGATCGAGGTCGGCAAGACCATCGGCGCCGTTTTTAGCCCCGAGCATATCAAATCATTCCTCGGCATCCGCGCGGCACGTCTTGGCGACGAGGCGCCGGCAACCTCGGGATGCACCCTGGCGAGCTGCAGCGGCGGCGGATACACGCATGAGAGCAGCAACTGGTGCACCTGGAATCCGGCGAAGTGCTGATCTGCCGGGGTGGCTCGGGCTGCGGGGTCGCGTTGCGTGACACGCGCCGAACCACCCCAAGCCTACAAAGCAGCCTGGCGAGCGCTCACCAGGCCACGTGCTGAACCTCGCACGCGATCAAGTGCCGCGCGACGCGCCGTCCCGCGGCCTCGATCCGGCACGCCCTCTCCCTTTTGAAGAGATTGTCGCTCCCCTGGTCGGCGAGGCGATGCAGCGCATCGCCGATCATGAGGGCGGCCGGCTGTTAGCTCGTTTCGCCGCGCCTGCCAGGGAAAAGCTCGCCCGCACCTTGCTCCAGCGCCTGTCGGGCCTCAGCGCGCCGGTGCTGCTGGACGCGTTCGATGCCCGCCGGCCCCGGGGACCGCAACTGGTCGCGCAGTTCCTGCAGGGCGCGGTGCGCACGGTCGATGAAAGCGTTGACGCGCCGCGGATACGCTATGCCGCCTTTGTCGAGGAGATGGCGCGCGGCGGCTTCGCGGCACTGCTCACAGACTATCCCGTTCTCGCTGATCTGATCACGCGGATCTGCGCGTCGTTGGTCGACCGGGCGATCGAGCTGGCGGCGCATCTCGAGGCCGATCTCCCGGCCATCATCGCGGCATTCGGATGGGCCGGGGATCCGGGCGAGGTCGTGGCGTTGCGGCTCTCGCTCTCGGACCCGCATCACCATGGCCGATCGGTCACGATCCTGACCTTCGCGTCGGGGGCAAGCCTGGTCCACAAGCCCCGTGACCTGCGGCTCGACGCTGCCTTTCACCGTTTCCAGCGCCATTGCGATCCAACCGCAACCCCGCTCGCCTATCTCGTGATGCCCGGTCACGGCTGGATGGAAATGGTCGATCCGTCTCCAGGCGGACTGCCCATCAACGGACTGGAGGGCACACAGGTCGCGCATTCCGCCGGGCGCTTGCTGGCTCTGCTGTATCTGCTCGGCGGTTCGGACTGCCATCTCGAAAATCTCCTTGTCCGGGATGGCGAGCTCATCCTGATCGATGCCGAGACGGCCCTGCACCCCGAGCTGTCCTCGGTCAGCACCTCCGATCTGGCGCTCGGCGATATCTGGCCATGGGATTCGGTCGCGCGCACCGGACTGTTGCCGCGCTGGAGCTTCAGCGCGGGCGCCATGGCGGCGTTCGATGTCAGCGCGCTCGGCGCGCGCGACGACATGCTCGGAACCTTCGAAGAGCCGCGCTGGCGGCACATCAATACCGATCTCATGGCGCGCGGCATCGAGGCCGATCGCGCCGGGGTCGCGCAGGGCCGCGAGCGTCTCGACGTCGGTGCGCTGATCACCGGCTTCACCGCGATGTATCGGCACATGTTCGAGCATCGCGACACACTCCGCACCACGCCCGAATTTCGCGATCTGGGGACGGTGCGCGCGCGCCTCGTGGCCAGAGCGACGCGGCAATATGGCGAATATCTGCAATCCAGCCTCATTGGCGATCTGTTCCGCGACGCCAGCGCCCGCCGCGCGTCGCTCGCTGAGCTACCGGTACTCGGAACGCTCGACGATCCGCTCTGGGCCGCGCTCCGCGAGGCTGAAATCACCGCGCTGGAGCGCATGGACCTCCCGCGTTTCATGGTCCCGACAAATGGCGGCGATGTCGATACGGGCGATAAGACACTGGCTGCACCGCCTGGCCTTCGCGAGGCGTTCGCGGATGCGGCTTCGCGGTTCGATCGGATGGGCGAGGTTGATCTGAACCGCCAGAGTGCCGTCATCCGCGGGAGCTTCGCGGCAATTCGCGTCCGAACGGTCGATCCGGTCGCGGAGCCCATGCCTTTCCCCGACCAGCCCCTCGGGGACATGCCATCGGTCAGGCAGCGCCTGGTCGATACGGCGCTGGGCCTGGTTGACGATCTCGTGGCCAGCGCGCTGCCAACGGCTGAAGGCGGCCTGCATTGGCTCGATCTGCGCCGGCATGAACGCATCGAATGCTATTCGCTGCAGCGCGCGGGTCTCGATCTCTACGACGGCAATGCTGGCATCGCATTGTTCCTGGCCTCCGCCGCATCGACAAGCGGGCGCGAGGATCTGGCGGCGATCGCGACCCGCGCCCTGCAGCCAATCCGCCAATGGGCGCAGCGACCGCGGGACAATCCGCATTCCCGTCTGGTCGGGATCGGCGCGGGAACCGGGACTGGATCTTTGCTCTACGCGCTGACGCGCTGCGCGGTCCATCTGCGCAACGAGGACCTGATCGAGGACGCGCTGCTTCTGGCTGAGTCGCTCGACGGTAGCAACGAAGGACCGGAAACCGACGCCCTGGCGGGCGCTGCCGGCGCGATCATCGGTCTCCTGACGCTCCACGCCCATAGCGGCCGCGCCGAGCTGCTGGATCGTGCCGTGGCCATCGGCAACCGCCTGCTCGCGAGCCCGCCGGAAGCAAGGCGGCTCACCGGCATGGCGCATGGCGCGGCCGGCGCGGCGATCGCATGGTTCCGGCTCGCCGCCGCGAGCGGTCAAACCGCTTTTCGGGAGGCGGGACGCGAAGCCCTGGCCTTTGAGCGCCGCGCCTTTGATTCAGTCGCGGGCGGCTGGCCCGACTTCCGTTTCGACAAGACGGATGGCGCGATCCCCTGCTCGACCATGTGGTGCCACGGCGCGCCCGGCATCGGATTGTCGCGTCTCGCCTTGCTCGATCTGGAAGGCGACTCGGCGTTCACCGGTGAGGTCGAGGCGGCGATCCGTGCCACGCGCCATTATGGCCTGCGCCGCGCCGATCATCTCTGCTGCGGCAATTTCGGCAGGATCGATCTGCTGGTCGAGGCTGGCCACAGGTTCGGCGATGCAGCGCTGCTCGAAACCGCTGCTGCAGCCGCTGAAGCACGCCTCGATCTGCGCGCCCGGACAGGCAGCTTGGGCCTGTCCTGCGATGACGGACCGGAATGGCTCAAACCCTCGCTGTTCCGTGGCGTTGCGGGCGTGGGTTATGAACTGCTGCGGATCGCCGCCCCGGCCAATGTGCCAAGCGTGCTGATATGGAATTGAAACCCGACGCCGCGCCATCGGTGGCCGAGCTGCTCGATTGGCTCGAACCCGCCATGGTCCCGCCGCTCTTCCCGCCGCCGGTTCGAGCGGCGCTCCAGTCGCTCGCCATCACATTGCCGACGGCGCGGTTCCTGTTGTTCGAATGCCATCTGGCCGCAACATCGCCGCGCGTCGATTTGAGCCTCGGCCAGATGGCAGCCCTGCCGCCCAACCTCGACCTGCCGGCCTTGCGAGCTCATCCCGGCTCGATATTGCTCGAATATGATCTCGGCCTGGCGGCATGCCCCGCGGTCTTCGCCTCCTTCTCGCACCGCGCCCCCGCCACCGCCCTCGGGCTGGCGGAACTGGCCTCGGCCTTGCTCGGCTCCGTCGCGCCCGAGGTCGCGGCCATGCTTGACCGCGCGGCCGAGGCGCAGGAGGCAGGGGCGGCATGGATTACCCAGTTCGGCGCAATGCTCAGCCGGGCGCATCAGCCGATCCGCCTCAACATCGGCGGCCGCTCCCGCGCCGCGATCCAGGGCTATGCCGAGCGCGTCGGTTTGCCGCCCCAATCGCTCCTCGAAACCCTGTTCGATCTGGCCACGGGCCTCGATGCCGATTTCATCCTCGCGATCGACGTCGCCGAATGCGTGCTGCCGCGGATCGGCCTCGAATATTATTTCGCGGACCCCGCCAGCGCGGGCCAATTCCTCGAGCGACTGCGCGTGCGGGGCTTGTGTGACGTCGAGGAAGTCGCCGCTATCAGCCTCTGGAGCAAGGAAGGCCGCGTGGCCCGGCGGCTCAATCATGTGAAGCTGGTGGCGTCGTCGCCAGGAGATGTCCGCGCCAAAGCCTATCTCGCAGCGCATTATCGTGGCGATGCCGATGAACCGGGGCGGCGCGCATGATAACCCGCAGAGCCGAGTGGCGCGGCGATGTCTTCGCCGCTGACCTCCCGCTGCTGGCCGGCCGCCTCGACGATTTCCCCGTGATCCCGCGCCCGTTCAAACACACGCTGACGGTTTTTCTCCACCCCGAGGGCAGCCTCTGGGACATGGACGATAACATCCGGATGCGCGCCTATTGCGATCTTCCGACGATCTCAACGCAGGCGGTGGCGGCCCTTCTGGAAACAGGCATCACTGGCAAGCTCCAGACCAAGATCGAAGGGGATGTGCGGGCGCTGGGCGAGGTCACCCTCAAGCGCGAGCCCGAGACTGGCAAGCTACGCTGTCGTTACGGCGATCAGATATTCGACGCCCGCTCCCTGCGCGTATCGGAGCGCGTGCATCACAGCTTCGCGGATTTCGGCACTGATGCTGAAGCAAGACGGATCACGGTCGATCTCGATCGCCGGCTATTTGCCCTGGACGAGATGGGCCGCCTCACGCTTCTCGGCCAACTCGGCCCACGCATCGAAATCAAGGGACCGAACCTCGCCATGGTCGAGCACATACGGCAATCGATCGACCCCGATGGCATGCTCAAGGTGCGACCCAACCGCTCCCTGGAGCTCCTGTTTCAGGCCATGCTGCGCCGGCTGGTGACGCCCGCCCCGCTTGGTTTTCCGGAAATGGAGATCAAGTTCGATCTGCGCGGGGGCGTGAACGGACCCGATCCCGATATACTGATCGCCGGGCTTGATGGCGCCAAACTGCTGCTGCCCGCCCCCCATCATATCCACCGGATGCGCCGCTATCATATCTGCAGCGATGCGTTGAGCAGCGACGAGTGCACGGTCGTCGAAACGCCAAGCGGCCGCCTGTCGGAAAAGCGCAAGCGCGCTGCCCGCATGGCCGGCGCCGTGATGCTGCGCGACACCATTGCCTCCCGAACGACCGACCTCGACGGCGCCGTCACCCCGATCGACCGGTTCCTGCGCGAGCGGTCCTGGATCCGCCTGGCGACATTCGAAAAACGTCAGACCAAAATCCCGTTCGGCATACCCGGCGGGCAGGCCTATCTGCTCAGCCTCGATCACTGCCTCTCGACTGACGGAGTCGCGCTCGATCAGCTGGAAATCGAATATATCGGCACGACCGGCCCAGCGGCACCCGATGCCGATGACGTAGCCCGAGAACTTGAGTTTCTGAGCAAGCAGTTGCTGAACGGAGCGCTTGGCCATTGCCTCGTCCCGGGCGGAAGCTCGAAGCACGGCTTTTTCGCGCAGCCCGTTATGGGCGAAGAATCGCGCCGGATCAGCGTTGCCTGAGCGCCCCGTCCAGAAACGCATGAAACGCCGCGCGCTCGGTCGCCATGCTATGTTGAGCGGCGACATGTCGGCCGCCTTCGACAAGCCGTTGACGCAGATCCCCACAGTCGAGCGCCTGGATGATCGCGGAGACATGTGCGTCGATGTCGCCCCGTCGCGGCAGCAGGCAGGTCTCGCCCGCAATGCAATGGCCCCGGTTGCCGATCGCATCGTTGGTGATAACGACACACCCCGCCGCCATGCCTTCCAGCGCGGGAAGGAAGAAGCCCTCGGTCGGAAGCGGCAGCGTCACCAATATTTCGGTCGAGCGGAACAGCGCAGCCACATCCCCATGGGCCAGCCAGCCTTCTCCAACCACGACCGGCGCCAGCCCAAGTGCGCGGAGACGGTCAGCGAGGTCCGCCGCGAACGCCGGTTGCTTGGTGCCGATAATCGCCACCTTCACCTCTTTGGGTTGGTCCGGCTCCGCAGAGAACGCATCAGCCACGCCGACCGGCACGACGGTGACCGGGCCATTGGCCACCGGCAAGATCGCATCGCGCAGCGCGGCCGTCGTACACAGGCGATGCGCCGGTCGCGCGAGATAGCCGCGCAACACCGGATCATCGAGATAGCCGGCATGCTGGACGAAGTGGATGACCTCGGTCGAGCCCATGTCTGCCGGCAGAAGCGACCAGTCCTTGCCGTTCACGCAGACAAACCGATAGTCCGCGAAAGAGGGATTGCGGGCATGGTGCCGCGAATCGAGATCGCGCCAGATATCGCCTTCAGCGGCCTCGCCGCCAGAGGCGAACCACAGCTCCGCCTCGATCGCCGGGTGCGAAGCGGCGTGCAGAAAATAGTCGCGCAGCTTGATGTTCCCGCCCGTCGGCCGGCGAAAATGCCGCACGAGGAGCAGGCGTGCGGTCGATGCCATGGGATCTCTCAATCAGGAAATCGCACCGCTGTTAAGCGAAAGTGCGATGGTGCGCAGGCGGATCGACACGGTCATCACCTCTTGCGCACGCCACCCGGCTTCGCCTTGCTCCGACCGGCTTCGCGCCGCACCGCGCCCGGTACAGCCGGTTGCTCGGTCTCCGCCGGCACCTCGGCACCCGACATTTCCAGGCCGAACAACGCCGCCATGTCGTCGCTCTCCAGAATCCGGTCGGCGGATGCTCCGGTCGATACGAGCGAGTCCGTATTCAGGTGGCTCAACAAATCATGCTCGTCCACGGCGCGCAGCCGGAACAGCAGATCGGGCTTCTCGTCCAGCCGGGCACCCACCCCGTACAGCAATGCGGCGACATGTTTGCACATCGACGCATAGTCGGGGCAGCTGCAGGAGAAAGTGATTTCGGACGGCTTGGGGAACAGGCCGTCACCCTCCCGGCAGATCCGCGTCATGGCCGCGGTGGACAACCGGCCCTGCAGCAACTCCACAAGGGAATCGATGCCGCCAGCGCAATCGCGGCAGATCGCGTTCCAATGGGGCTCCGGTGGCGCGGCAACCTTGATGGCGACGGTATAGGTCTCCGAGCCAAGGACCAGCCCCTTGACCTCGAGAGGCGTGATCTGGAGATCCAGCACCGCGCCGTTGCGGACATAGCTGCGGCCGCGGTCGAGCCGATAGGCGAAATCGCTATAGCGCTCCAGATTGTCGCACCAGGCCTTGCCCCAGAAAGTGCCGGCAATCGCGCGTTTCGTGATGACCACCGGTTCGATCGCCTTGCCCTGCTTGCGCAGCTTCGCGACCAGCTGCTCGGCCAGGGCGCGGCGTTCCGCCACGGGAACATAGGGCGGCCAGCCGCCATAGTCGTTGTCATACCGCGCCATTGGCCATCGCTCCTTCCTGCAGGGCTGTCGTCAGGTCCAGCGCCACGAGCCGCAACAATTCGTCGTCTTTCATTTCGGTCAGCCTGATCTCGCCCGCGCCCGTCAGCAATTCGTCCGACAGCGCCCTTTTGCTCTCGATCATGGCGTCGACCTTCTCCTCGACGGTTCCCTGGCACATGAATTTATGCACCAGGACATTTTTCTTCTGGCCGATCCGGAAGGCGCGATCGGTTGCCTGATTCTCCACCGCCGGATTCCACCAGCGATCGAAATGCACGACATGCGAGGCGGCCGTCAGCGTCAGGCCGGATCCGCCCGCCTTCAGCGACAGGATGAAGAAGGGCGGCCCCTCATCCTCCTGGAAGGCGCCGACAAGCTGCTTGCGCTCCCGCACCGGCGTTCCGCCATGCAGCACCAGTCCGGGCCGGCCGAAAATCCCGCCAAGGAACGCCTCAAGCGGCGCGGTCATCTCGCGGAACTGGGTGAAGACGAGCATTTTTTCCTGCCGCGCCGCCACCACCTCGGCGATTTCGCGGAGGCGGGCGAGCTTCCCGCTGTCTTCCTCCGCCCAGCCATTGTCGCCCAGCCACTGCGAAGGGTGATTGCAGATCTGCTTGAGCCGCATCAGCGTCGCCAGCACCACGCCCTTGCGCTCGATCCCGTCGGCCTGTTCGAGCGCGATGCTCAAATCGGACACGGTCTGGGCATAGAGCGCGGCCTGTTTGCGGCTCAGGCCGCAATGCGCCTTGATCTCGGTCTTGTCCGGCAGGTCGGTGATGACCGCCTTGTCGGTCTTCATCCGTCGCAGGATATAGGGGCTGATCAGGTCCCGCAGCGGGCCGTGCGGATTATGCTCGCGCTCGGCCAAAGATTTGATATAGCGCGAAAATTGCGGAGCGCTGCCGAGTAGGCCGGGGTTAATGAAATCGAAGATCGACCACAGGTCTCCGAGATGGTTTTCCACCGGCGTACCGGTCAGCGCGATGCGTGCGTCCGCCTTGAGCGTCTTCGCCGCCCTGGTTTGCCGGGCCTTGGGGTTCTTGATCGCCTGCGCTTCGTCGAGAACGATCAGCCGCCAATCGACCTCGGCCAGCACGGGCATGCGGAGCAGCGATCCATAGCTGGTGATCGCCAGGTCCACCCCACGCAGTGCGTCTGGCGTGAGGGCGGCGAGCTCGCTTGTGGCCATGGCTGAGCCATGGAGGATTCGGGCGTTCAGGTCCGGAGCGAACCGCGCGATTTCCGCGGCCCAGTTGGCGAGCAGCGAGGCGGGCGCCACCAACAGGTTCGGCCGCCCGGTGCGCTCCGCCGGGTCTCGGGCCAGCAGCAGGGCCAGAATCTGGATCGTCTTGCCCAGGCCCATATCGTCGGCGAGGCAGGCGCCAAGGCCGAGTCCGGTCAACAGGCGGAGCCATTGCACGCCGGATTTCTGATAGGGACGCAGCGTCCCTTTCAAGGCTGGGCCGGGATCGACGCCGGCGCCGTCGGGCGCGCGCAACGCCCGCAATGTCTCCGCCAGCCAGGGCCCCGCCGTGACGCTCGCCCAATCGGCCAGGGCCGGATCGGCGGCGTCGTCCGCAACGGCGGTGCCGGCGAGCAGGCGCATCGCCTCGGCGAAGGTCAGGCCGTCTCGCGCGGCGAGTGCCTGCGCTTCGGCGAACTGGTGCATCGCACGTTCGAGCCGGGCGCGGTCGATCTCGACCCATGCGCCGCGCAGCAGGACGAGCGAGTCGGATCCGGCCAGGAGCGTTGCGATTTCCCGCTCGTCGAGCGGCTCGCCGTCGAGCGTCACCGCGACGTCGAAGTCGAGCAGGCCATCAAGGCCGACCGCGGACGGCGGACGGGTGCCGATCGTCGCTGAAACCTTTGGGCGGGCGGGGCGGTTGGCGCGCCATGTCGCGGGCATGCGCAGCACGACGCCGGCGCTTTCGAGCTGGGGTGCGCTGGACAGGAACCGGGCGGCGTCGCCGGGCGTCCAGCGCAGCGGATGAAAAATCTCGCCCGCATCGACCATCGTGCGCAACCATGGGCACGCATCGGCGGCGCGCTGCACGGGCCTCAACAACGACAATAGCCGGTCGCGGTTGGCGGCGCCGGCATAGTCGCGGATCGCCTGGCCGAGCGGAAGATGCTGCGCCCGCGCCTGCGCCGAAAGCCGGGTGGTATAGGTCGCCATGAAGGCGAAGGGGTGTTCCGGGTCGTTGCGGTTCTCGGCCAGGTTGAAATGGATCCGACCGACCAGGTTCCAGGCCGGGCTCAGCGTCTTGAGGAAGGATTGCAGGTCGGTCGCGCTCGCCGCCTGTTCCGCCGCGATCGCGTCGCCGAGCTCATCCCACAACGCCGTCATCACCTCCGCGCTGAGATATTCGGCGCCCGGCATCATCGGGGCGGTCAAAACGAGGCCGGCCAATTCGCCCGCGGTTGGCGGCGGCAGGTCGGGCAGGGCGGAAGGCGAACCGTCGCCGCCTTCCGACTCTGGCGCGCGCAGGCACAAGGCCTCGACATAGCGGCCCGCGAAATCCCGCCACCAGGCAAAGGCCGGGGGCAATGCGCGGCCGACCTCGCCGGCACCGAGCTGCAACAGCCCGTGCCCCGAGCCGCGGCCAAAGGCATCGGCAAGCCGTTCCGCGACGCGGCTATCAAGGATCGGCGCATCCTCCGACATGTCGGGCAGGAGCCGCCCATGCGGCGTCAGCCGCAGCCCGAGCGTTCGCGCGGAGGGCCTATCGTCCATGCTTCCTTCGCCTGCTCAGGGCGCGCTCCTCCGCAAACGGGTTCCGCCGCCGGATTGACGGCGTTCACCGTACCGAACAGACTATCCCGATGGCCCGAATAGCCGCGAGCGGCGGGCGCGGAAATGCCAAAAAGGAACCCGGCGACAGGATTCGAAGGGTTTGGCCAGCGGACGGAAACGAGGTGTGGCATGGAGTTGAGACGGGATCCGGGGAAATGGATCGGTAAAAAAGCCAAGGCGGGGTTTCGCGGCCATCCGGTCGGGACGATCATTTATTACGGCCCCGATGACCGGCGCGCGTCCAAGGTCGCGGTTTCGATCATCCCGGCGGCGGGCGCCGAAGCAACCGAACTCCGCCGCTGGTTCGCCGAAATCGGTGACGTCCGAAAGGACAGGACGGTTCTCGCTGAAATCGCGGCCTTTCTTCGCGATCAACAGGTTCGCTCGGTGGTGATGAAGGAGGGCATCTTCGGATGCCCTCATGAAGAAGGCATCGACTATCCTTCCGGCGAAGACTGCCCGCAATGCCCCTATTGGGCCGGGCGCGACCGCTGGACCGGCGAACCCGATGGCGGGGTCGCCGAACTGCTCGCCCGGCTCGGGCTTCAGATATAGCTGGGTGGTCCCGGCGACTCGGCTAGTGGATCGGTGACGGGTGCAATAGCCCCTTTGGCACAGGCTCAGCTTGCGACCGAACGAGACGCCGATCGTCATTCCGGCCATTCCCCGGATTGCCAGTCGCGGGCGGTGTGGATCACGCGCAGGATCGACACCGCATGGTCCTCATCAGTGAGCGCATAAGCGATGATATAGGGGAGGCGGGGGATGGACTTCTCATAGGTCCCGCTCACCCGGCCGGGATACCCGGTCGCATAGTCGCCAAGCGCGGAGCCCGTCGCTCGAATCCGCCTGGCGACCCGTTCGGCCGCATCCGGGTTGTCCGCCGCGATATGCGCGATTTGCCCGAGCAGATCCTTGAGTGCGTCATCTGACCACTGGACCCGGCGCGTCATCCCTTCCGGTTCCGCGCCTCGGCGATAAGGGCGTCGACACGGTCCATCGCGTCATCATGCGCCGTGACCCGGCCGGCAGCCACATCCGCCAGGCCCCGCTGCACGCCCTCGATAATCGCAAGCTCGTGCTCGACATAAGCCGCAACGGCCTCGGCCGCCAGGTAAGACCGGCTTCGGCGCGTGCTCTGCGCCAGGCGGCCCAGCTTTTCCTTCAACTCGGCGGGCACCCGGATCGTCATCGTCGTGCTGGCGTTCATGTGCGCTCCTGTGTGAGGATGTACACAAATTAGCATGCGAGCCAGGCTTTGTCATCGCCGGCGCTTTGGCTACAGCAATTACGCCATGTCACTGTAATTGCGCCGAAAGTGAGCGGTCGCGGGCCATTGCGGTCCAGTCATCGTCGATCGGTTTCACATCGGGGCGGCTCATGTTGGCTATTTCGGCGACGCTCCACGGCCCCAAACAATATCAAGCCGCCCCCCGGATAGGCATGACATAATTCACCAGCACCGCGCGCCCGTTTTTGCCTGTTGCCTCTCGCAAAACCCCACATCGCGGCCGGTCTCGAAATCGAATTATGTCACAGCCATCCCGTCACGACGCGTCGGACCGCTCCCTTCCGCACCTCGATTCAACCCCACCCCAACCCGCGCTATCCAGCCACCATGCCCACAGGTCGCCCTACCACCTATCACCCCGCATATGCCGAACAGGCGCGCAAGCTGTGCCGCAACGGCGCCACCCATCGCGAGATCGCCGATATCCTCGGCATCTGCGTGCGCAGCTTCTATCGCTGGCGCGCCGAGCATGACGCGTTCGCCGAGGCGCTCAAGGCCGGCAAGGAAACGGCCGGCGCGGGCTTCAGGCATAAGGTGGTTGGTCCAGCGTCGTGGCGCTCACCGTGACAATCTCGCATCGGCCCGCAGCCCGCGGACTGCGCCGGGGATTGTCAACCGGCGTCCGACCGCGGCACCTCGAGCACGGCGTCCGATCGGGCCAGCACGATCAGGCGCAATCCGCAGGCCCGCGCGCGCTCGATCGCGAGATCGGTGGCGGCGGACAACGTGACCAGCATCGGGCAACCGGCCAATGCCGCCTTTTCCACCAGTTCGTACGAACATCGCGACGACAACAGAGCGAAGCCGCCGTCCCAATCCTCGCCCGCGCGGCGCATCGCCCCGATCAGCTTATCGAACGCATTATGCCGGCCGACATCCTCGCGCGCTTCGACGATCGACCCGTCGGCACGGCAGCGCGCGGCGGCGTGGACAGCCCCCGTCGCGCGGTTGAGCGGCTGATGCTCACGCAGTGCCGCGATTGCCTTGAAGACCATTGTCTCGTCGATGTCGTCGCCGCCACCCACAACCGGCAAAGGCCGGAGCGCCTGTTCGAGATTCTCGATGCCGCACAACCCGCAGGACGATTCCGATACCCGGTGCCGGACGCGCTCAAACACCTGCTCGGCACAGCGCGGCGAAAGCGTGACGCGCAGAATGTCGCCGCTTGCTGTCGCATGATGATCGATATCGATCACATCCCCGGCATCGGCGATCAACCGCTCGCTCAGCGCGAAGCCGACCGCGAAATCGTCGAGATCGGCAGGCGTCGCCATCATCACCGCATAGCCGATCCCGTTGAACTCGATCGCGATCGGCCGCTCCACCGCAACCGCCCGCCCGACAGCGGTCCGCGCACCGTCCGGCTTTATGCTGTCGAACGCAGAATCCCTGGCGCCGCCGATCGAGCCGCCCCTGATCGAGCCTGGCGTGTTGTGCACGGGCTTCTCCTCCAGCGGAGCCTCCGCTGCCGGGATCGAGCCCTCAGGAATAGGGCGGCCGGTCGAGTCCAGCGGGGCTGGTCGTGAAGATTTCGCACCCGGTCTCGGTGATGCCGATCGAATGCTCGAACTGCGCCGAGAGCGAGCGGTCGCGGGTCACCGCGGTCCAGCCATCGTCGAGCAGTTTCACATCGGGGCGGCCGATATTGATCATCGGCTCGATCGTGAAGATCATGCCGGGGCGAAGCTCTGGGCCAGTGCCGGGCTTGCCGACATGGACGACTTCGGGCGCGTCGTGGAAGAGTTGGCCGAGGCCATGGCCGCAGAAATCGCGCACAACGCCGAAGCGGTGTTTTTCGGCATGGTACTGAATGGCGTGCGCGACATCGCCCAGGCGGTTGCCGGGCTTCGCCTGCTCGATGCCGAGCATCAGGCACTCATAGGTCACGTCGACCAGCCGCTTCGCCTTGATCGGCACGTCGCCGATCAGATACATCCGGCTCGAATCGCCGTGCCAGCCGTCAAGGATCGGGGTCACGTCGACATTGACGATATCGCCCGATTTCAGCGTCTTCTCGCCCGGGATGCCGTGGCAGACGACATGGTTGGTCGAGATGCAGCTCGAATGGGTGTAGCCGCGATAGCCGAGCGTCGCCGGCACGCCGCCGCGCTCGGCGATGAAGCGGTAGATCATGTCGTCGATGTCGCTGGTGGCGACGCCGGGCACCATGTGCGGCACGATCATGTCCAGCGTCTCGGCGGCGAGACGGCCGGCCTTGTGCATGCCGTCAAAGGCCGCGTGGCCATGGAGCTTGATGGCGCCGGTGCGGCCGGCGGGCGCGTCCGGGGTTACGGTTACATAGTCGGTCATGGGAGCGATATAGCGAGCCCGGCCGGGCTTTGCGAGACCCGCGCGACGGGCTATGCGAAGCCATGAACGAGCGCATCTGGACGGCCGCCCTGGCGGTGATCGGCGACGAGATCCTGTCGGGTCGCACCCAGGACAAGAATATCGCCCAGGTGGCGGCCTGGCTCAATGTCCAGGGCATCCGCCTCGCCGAGGTGCGCGTGGTGCCGGACAAGACCGCGGCGATCGTCGAGGCGGTCAATGTTCTTCGCGCCCGCAACGATTATCTCTTCACCACCGGGGGCATCGGACCAACGCATGACGACATCACCGTCGATGCGATCGCCGAGGCTCTGGGCGTGCCGGTGGTGCACCATCCCACGGCGCTGGCGATGCTGGACCGCTATTATGCCACTCGCGGCGGACTGACCGAGGCGCGGATGCGGATGGCGCGGGTTCCGCAAGGCGCTGAGCTGATCGAGAACCGCATGTCGGGCGCGCCGGGCATCCAGATCGGCAATCTCTTCGTGATGGCGGGGGTGCCGCATATCACCGCTGGAATGCTGGATTCGCTCACCGGCACGCTCGAGGGCGGGCTGCCGGTGCTGTCGCGTGCGATCGGCTGCTGGGTGGGCGAGAGCGAGGTCGCGGCGATGCTCGTCGAGGTCGAGCACGCCTATGCGGGCGTCGCGATCGGCAGCTATCCCTTTTTCCGCGACGGCCGGACCGGCGCCAATTTCGTGGTGCGCGCGACCGACCAGGCGTTGCTCGATGCCTGTCTCGCCGATCTCACTGCTCGACTCGAAGCCGAGGGGAGGGTGGTGGTTGCGGACGGAATTTGATTCGCCTTCGCGGACCTATGCCGTGAACGGATGAACAGTGCGCATCCGAAATAGCCATCGCTATGATCAGGGCGCCCTGATTTCAGTTGCGCGAGGGTGTATACCGATACCGGGCTTCAAGAAGAACGGCATTATTCATTCCGCAACGAGTAGCCGCTATTGATGAAGGTGATGGCGCCCCCCCCAAAAGAAGGTATAACCGTTCTGAGGGTAACAGTTAACGCTAATCGACGGAGAGGCCGGTGGTTCCCACCATCCTTATAGCTGATGACCATCCCGTCTTTTCAGTCGCGCTGGGGATGGCTGCGCGTCAGGCCATGCCGAGCGCGATGACCGAGCATGCCTCGACGATCGCGGACGTTTACGCTCGCGCGAAATCCGGCCCGCTGCGGTTGATCCTGCTCGATCTCATGATGCCCGATGTTCAGGGCTTTGCCGGGCTCGTGATGCTGCGCCAGCTGCAGCCCAACGCGGCCATCGCGATCGTCAGCAGCAACGATCAACCCTCGCTGATGCGGCGCGCGGCACAGCACGGCGCCAATGGATTCATTCCCAAAAGCACGCCGATGAGCGGGATGATCGACGCAATCTGCGTCCTGCTCGCGGGCGGGCAGAGTTTTCCGGTGGAAACCTTTGCTGATGACGACCAAGATACCGAAGCGCCGGCCATCGCGCAGCGTATCAAGGAGCTCTCGACCGCGCAGCTGAGGGTCCTGCAAATGGCGGCGAGCGGCCGGCAGAACAAGCAAATCGCCTATGAGCTCGGTGTCGCGGAAACCACCGTGAAGACTCATCTCGCCCAGACCTATCGCAAGCTCGCCGTGACCAACCGGACCCAGGCGATCCTCGCCCTTCAGACGCTCGACATAGCGCGCTGACTGCGCGCCATGGCGATGGCGGCGATTGTCTCGTTGCCGCACCGCGCCAGCGGCGCCGACAAGTCCGGCAGGCTATTGGTTGCGCCAAATTCCACAGCACCACAGGATTTTGCCAACCGGCGCGCGCCAATCCCGTCCGCCGCTCCGCGCAGGCTGTGCGCCTCGGCACGCGCCTTGGCGCCTTCGTGATGGTCGATCGCGGCCACGATTGCCTTCACACGATAGGCGATATCGCCAGCCATGAGCCCGAGGATCATATCGCTTTCATCGTCCCCGAGCGCAGCCCGCAGATCCGCGAGCTGAGCTGAGTCGATCAGGGGTGCCTGCTCGATGGGACTGAAAAATGTCATCCCGGGAATCCTCCAGCATACCGCAGCTGAGCTGACTGCGCGACAGGCTCCGGCTCGGCGCCAAGCCAGTCGTGAAGCAATTTATCGAGGGCCGACAGAGTGACCGGTTTGGTCAGATGGCCCTGCATTCCAGCGTCCATGCAATTCTGGATGTCAGCGGGATAAGCATTCGCCGTCAACGCGACGATCGGCAGGTCGGAGGGCGTAATGCCCGAGGCGCGTATCAGGCGAGTCGCCTCCAGCCCGTCGATGCTGGGCATCTGCATATCCATCAGGACCAGTTGATAAGGCGTGCCGGCTTTCGTCGCCTCCGCGATCATGCGGATCGCCTCGGCGCCATTGTCCGCGATGTCGGGCTCCAGGCCGAGCCGGCCCAGCATCGTCTTGATCAACAGCTGCTGGATCTGGTTGTCCTCGGCGATGAGAATCCGCGCATCGGGCTGAACTTCCCTTCTGTCCGCGCCAATCAACGCATCAATCGGCCTTCGGTTCTCGATCACCGCTGCCGTGGTCGGCCTCAGCGGCACGCGCAAGGTTACGACCGTGCCTTCTTCGGGTTTGCTGACCAGGTTAAGCGATCCCGACATCATCAGGGCGAGTTCGGTCGAAATCGTCAGTCCCAGACCGGTGCCGCCATGCTTGCGCACGGTGGACCCGTCCGCCTGCACAAATTGCCCGAAAACCGCCATCTGACGATCCTCAGCGATACCGATGCCGCTATCCTCGACCTCGATAACGAGCTCGGCGCCTTCCTCGACGTGATCGACAAACGCGCTGACGTTGACAGACCCGGCATCCGTAAATTTGACGCCATTGCCAACCAGGTTGAGCAGGATCTGCTGCAGCCGCAAGCCGTCGCCGACCACGAATGCGGGCAACTCTGAATCGTAGCGCGCCGTAAGCTCGATACCCTTTCGCCCAGCGAGCGGCATCAGCAACTGGACGCAGCCATCGACCAGCTGACGAATATCGACGGCTTCTTCGGTGAGCGAGACATGGCCCGCCTCGATTTTCGAAAGATCGAGAATATCGTTGAGCAGACGCATCATCGCCGCGCCGGAATCGGCAATCATCTGAAGCTTCTGGCGCTGCGCCGGCGTCGGATCATCGGCCAGCAGCAATTCGGTGAAGCCAAGCACCCCGCCCATCGGCGTGCGGATCTCATGGCTCATATTGGCGAGGAAGGTCGATTTGGCCAGGACCGCGACCTCAGCGTTCTGGCGCGCCGCGTCGAGCTCAAGCTCGAGCCTTTTGCGTTCCGATATGTCGCGGACCGAACAGATAATCTCCTGCGGTGCCCGGGTTTCGGCGTGCCGGACCAGACCGCAGTTCGCCTCGAGCCAGATCCAGCGGCCGGGCTCGGCAACCGCCCGGGAACGATAGGCGATCACCAGGCGCTCGACCTCGCCCGATGCCAGCGAGCGATGCGCCGCGATGGCGGCCTCGGCGTCATCCGGGTGGAAGCTTCTGAGCATCGAGCGGCCAATCAGGTGCTGAGGCTCGATGCCGAGCAGGTCGCCGACTGATGGCGATGCGTAGTGGCACGTGCCATCAAGCCCGAGCCGGAAGACGGCATCGGTGGCATTCTCGGCGAGCAGTCGCAGCTGCTCCTCCTGCGCGGCCAGCGCAAACTCGGCCAGTTTGCGATCGGTGATGTCGATATTGACGCCGATATGGCCGACCCGCTCGCCGCTCTCGGAGAGCGCTGGCGCGGTGATGGCCTGCGCCCAACGCACGTCGCCATTGCGGTGGAGAAAGCGGAATTCGGTGCACAGATCGTTATTTCCGGCAATGACGTCCGCGACTTCCCTCGACATGCGGGCACGGTCGTCAGGATGGACCGAGGCGCTCCAGCCAGGGCCCATCGCTTCGTCATGATCCAGGCCGGCGAGCATCATCCATGCCGGGTTGACGTAAGTGACATGGCCCTTGATGTCGGTGCGGAAAATGCCAGCCGGGGACAAGGCGGCGAGTGCCTCGAACAGGCGCTTGCTTTCGGCCAGCTCGGCCGAGGCGCGGCGCTGCTCGGTGATATCGATGACCGCGCCGATGAAGCCGAGCAGTTCGCCCTTCTCGTCGAATTCCGGGTTGTTGACGATCCGCACCCACATGTCGCTGCCGTCAGCCGCGCGGAAAATGACCTCACGCATCTGAATCTCGCAGGACTCGGAAAATGAGGCCAAGCTCTCGTCGCAGGGGCAGCCCGCCAGTGCGCGCCTCCAGCCATCGCCGAGCGTCTCCTCGACCGTTAGGCCAAGTTTTTCAGCCCATGTCTTGTTGAGATAGGTCACGCGGCCATCGCGCGCGGCGCGATAGATGCCAACTGGCGCGGCTTCGGCCAACCGGCGGAAGCGCGCTTCGCTTTCCTCCAGCGCGCGCTGCGCGGCGATGCTCGCGGAGGTGTCCCGGATGCTGCCGGTCGTGCCAGCAAACGCGCCATTCTCGTCACTCACCCGCCGCAGTACGACTTCGACATGGCGGCACTCGCCATTGGCATGGAAAAAGCGCTGGCGGAGAATTGCTTCGCAGATCTCGCCGGAGACGATTTTCGGATATTGCTGCCGTGCGACCGCGAAATCGTCGGGGTGGAGAAGTTTTACGGTCGGCCAGCCGATGCTCTCTTCGACTGAGTAGCCGGTCATTTCGGACCATGCCGAATTGAGGAAAATCCACCGCCCCTCGGCGTCGGTGCGGAAGACCACTTCGCGCATCGACTGGAGCAGGGTGGCGGCAAATTTGTGGCTGGCGGCGAGTTCGTCGCGGATCCGGTCGCGGCTGGCAAGGGCCGAGGCGATCGGCAACCAGATGCCAAAGTTGGTGGCGAGGAACAATTGGATGATGTGCACCCGCTCGCTCGGCGTGACCGGAAGCAGGAAGAGTGGGCCCGCGCCGCGTCCAGTCGCGACGACGGCGACGACCGCGATCATCCCGAACGACGCCGCCGTCCCGGCCACGCCAAGCCGAAACGCCGCCACGATCATGATGGGTGTGATCAGGAACAGAAGCGGGAAGCGTGACTGGCCGAAAACCAGAACCGCTATTGCTGCGCTGATGGCGAGAATCAGCACGGCTTCCGGTATCTTCTCGCGATCGAAGGTCGCGCGCGCCCGCCACGCATCGATGGTTGCGAACACGATGGGGCCGGCGATCAACATGCCCAGGCCGTTGGCGAACGTCCGTGCCGTCCAAACCGACACATAGGTCAGGCTGGAGGGGCCGGCGAGCCACAGAGCGACGATGATGCTCGAGAGCAACGGCGCGATACCGCAGCAAACGACCCCGAAGCGGACGAGATCTCCGAAATGAGCGATGTTCGGCGGGCGATGCTGCCAGCGCAACAGGAGCCAGGAGCCGAACATCGCCTCGCCGCAATTGGCGAGGGCGAGCACCACTGCGTTGCCCGTGAGGTCACCGAGCGAAAAATTGGCAAGGAGATAGCCGGCAAAGGCGGCGATCAACCATTTGGCTGGATGGGATGTACCCCGCCGCAAGAGCGTGGCTGCCAGCAATGCATTCGGCAACCACAATGCGCCAACGCGGTTGCTGTCGCGGGTCAGCATCAAGCCGCCCCAATCCAGCAGAAAAATCAGCAGACCGAACGCTGCGAGACGGAGCGCGCTCCACATTATAGCGGTCGCGTCTTGGTCTTCCAAGCGCAGCGGCATTCGTTACGTCCCCCCCGAGGAAAGGACATAGGCCTTTCCTGGTTAACGGATGATTATCACGCCACCGGCGCTAGCCCGCGATCCGCAGGCCCTGCTCATAGTTCTGCTCGTCAGCTGCGACGCAGCGATTGCGCAGTGCCGCTGCAACCAGTTCGGGCAACATCCGGTTGGCGTCGAAGACGTCGTGGTTCTGCCATTTGAGGAACCGGCGAACGCGATGCTCCGCATGTTCAAGCGCCGCGCCGCTGTCAGCGACGGCGGAAACCTCCGCGAGCACGGCGAACTGAATATGCGTTGGTGTGATCGTCGCCCGCGGCGACGGCAGCCAGGCCGCCTCGGGCTGGATATCGAACAACAGCGGATCGCCGTCATAACGAATGGACTTCGCGACGCGGATCTTGACGTCGCCGTCCTCGCCGCGCCGGGTGGCGACGTTCCATTCGACGGCCGCCTGTTGCAGGTTGACCGGGCGGATCGCGCAGCGCGCGACCACGGCATCAATGACATTGTGCCGCTTCGAAGCTGAGGCCGTACGATAGGACTGCACCTTGAGCACTGTCAGGATGCGCTGGCGGAGCACGTCGACCCACTGCTGTGCGGCGCGCTGTTGCCAGAACAGCTCCCGGCCCTCGAACGTCAGTTGCATGATTTTCTCCCCATTTTCTATAGGTTGCGAGCGTGCGGCGCAGAGCGCGTCGAAGGCGGATGGACGGATCATTTGATGTGCGTCACGAAAGAGGGCGCGAGGCACGAAGTGGCCCGGAACAGGAAATTACAGTGAGCAGCTACGGTCGATCCGGAGATCGGGCCGGCGGCGATACTGAGTTTGGCGAGGTAGTTCATCGCCCGAACAGCCCGAGCGATGCGAAGTCGGTCTGATCGAACTTGAAGCGGATCGAGACATAAGGGCCGTTGTGCGTGTCACGCGCGCCGGCGAAATCGCGGTCGGCGAAGCCGGCGAAGTTCCAGCCGGCGGTCACCAGCATGCCTTTTGCCGGGTGAATGCCGATCGTTGGTCCGGCGGCATAGGCGAAATTGCCATGGCCGACATCGCCGCGCACCGTCGCGCGGCCGCCGATTTCAAAGATTTCGCCAAGACCAAGCCGCGCATCCACACCGACCAGCGTGGTCAGCCCGGCCAGATCGAAGTTGTCGATCCGGTCGAACACATAGCGGCCGCCGACGAACAGGCTGATCTCGCTGCGCTGGAACAGGCCGCCCTCGTCATGGCCGTAAGGCGACCAGTCCATCGAGACGCTGCCGACGACGCGGCGCGACCGGGCATTGCCATCGACGGTCAGCAGGCCACCGCCAACCGGCCCCTCGGTGCCGGCGACCGCGCCGGTGACGCTGTCTTCGCGCCAGTCGAGCTTGCCGAGCACCGCGATGCGGCTGTCGATCGGGCGCGATGCGCCGGAAATCGCAGCATCGAATGACGTGGTCGCGGTGCCGGTCGGGGTGGTTGCGTGAGTCCAGCTCACCAGGGTGCCGAATGCCTGGCCGTCGCCGAGCCGCCGGATCAATCCAGCGGTGAAGCCCATGCGGTCGCCGAGCGAACCGAGGCGATATTCCGCCCGTGCCGTGCCGCTCCAGTTCTTGCCGCGATAGGTCGCGCCGAGCGTGATGGCGGTGAAATCCTCGGTGACGGTATTGCCCGAGCCGATGAATCCGCCCGACGCGGCGGGCTGTGCCGGATTGACCAGCTTGTTGGGATCAATCCCGCTCAGCGTACGGTTGCCGTCGAGCGTGGCATCGACCGACCAATGGCTGCCGAGCTGCAGCGATTGGGCCAGGCCATAGGCTGCATAAGCGCGGCGGCCATATTCGCCGGTCGACTGTCCGGCGACCGCCGTCGTCAGCCGCGCGCCGGCCCAAGGCTTCAGGTCGAAGCCGATCCGCGCAGTGCGAGCATTGACTGCTTCGCCGTGCGCGATCTCATAGGAGCCGACCAGCGCGACGGCCGGATCGATCTGGAAGCGCGCGCCGATCTTGTGCTGGGCCGGAAAATCGGCGCTCTCCGCATGGCCAATCGCGAAGCTGGTTGAGCCATCGAGCTCGAGCCGGTTGCCGAACAGCCGCTGCGTCGCGCCGGCTTCGAGCAGCGTCGACTGCGCATCGGGAACCGTGCCACCGCTATCCTGGGCATGAGTCACGCCAAGCCGAAGGTTGGTCTTGCCGGTACGATATTCGACCTGCGCGCGCATCGCGATGCGGTTCCCGCTGCCATCGAGCGAATGGTCGCTCCACGCGCTGCCCGAGGCGGACAGCGACTTTGTCAGCCGCACGCTGGCGTCGACGCCGATCTTGCGCCGGCCGAGCTCGGAGAGATTCTGTTCATTGACGCCGTAGTCGGCTGCCTGCTGGCGCGCATAAGCGAGCACATCGAACTTGCTGTCATGATGCTCGACCTCGACCTGCCATGCGGTATCGACGCCATGGGCACCATCGGCATGGCTTGCAGCGACTTCGGCGCGCACTTCGTTGCCCTTGCCGATCCGCACCCGCGCGTCGGCAGCGGCGATCATCGAGCGGCCGGTGTCGCCAGCATCGCGGATTCCCGTCACACCGATCCGCACCTTGTCGTCGGTGGTGCGCCAGGTTGCGCGCGCGCCGGCATTGATCTCGCCGCCGTTCAGGCCGTCGACTTCGTAATTGATCACGATGAACTGCGGATCGAGGTTGCTGGTGCGGCTCAGGACCGGCGAGGAGAAGCGCAGCGTGCCTGCGGCATAGTCGATGTCGTAATCGATGAAGCGGGTCAGGGTGTGCTGGTCGAGGATCTTCTCCGAGCGAAGCCGGTCGCGCACTTCGATCACCACCTGCTCGCTATTGGCGACGACATCGCGCGCGCCGAGCGAATAGGGGCCGGTCAGGCCATTGCCCTGGATCTCGACCCGGTGGTGGTTGGTCGCGATGCGCGCCGCGAACGCCGAGGCGTCGATGTGCTTGCCGCGATATTGCGCCTTGAGGCCGGTAGCCGAACGCGAATAGCGGCCGAGTTCGGTATCGGTGAAGCCGGTCTCGAAATCACCGAACAGGGCGTAGAATTGCCGCGTCTCGAGCTTGATATACAGCTTGCGGGTGGAAGCCGCACCGAACCGGCGCTCGGCGCCATCGGCATAGACGGTGTAATAGGTGCTCGGATCGATCGCACCGGACAGCGTCTGGTCCTCGCGGCGCTTGGCGCTGTCATAGGCCAATGTCATCAGCCACTGCCCGCGGACGCGACCCTTGGCGTAAAGTGCAACCCGGCCGTCCAGATTGAGGCCGGCGCCAGGCGCGTCGAGCGCTTCGAGATGCTTGCCCAGCGTGCCGAGTCCGGCGCGGCCTTCAGTCAGGCCAACGATCGTCCAGGGCTGGTTGCCGGGGGCGAGCCAGCCGTCGATGCGCTGGCGGCGCACCTGGTCGCGGTCGCGGAAGCTGAAGTCCATCGTCACCGCGCCGCTCGTCGTGGTCGGCGCGAGGGCGATATAGGCGATGCCGTCGTCCCCGGCGACGCGCCAGGTCGGTGCCGCCCGCTCGAGGCCCGAGAGGACCCGGGCCTGTTCGGCATCGATCGCAACGGCGGTCTGATAAGGTTGTGAGAGCTGGAATGTGCCGACGGTGCCGGCACGGACCGGACGACCGGCGCGATCGACCATGCGCACCGCGAGGACCGGCCGGTGAACGCCGTCAGCGAGGAGGCGGGATTTGTCGATGAGGAATTCAGCGCGTGCCGCTGTCGAGACGAAATGCACGTCGCGGTCCAGCTTGGTGACCAGCGCGCCGGCGGCGTCGCGAACCTCGGCCGACAGATGCGTGGCTTCACCCACCAGCGGAATACCGCGCCACAGGCTGACGGCGAAGGCGCCGCTGGCGTCGGTGCGGTGGCCGTCGAAGGTGATCAGATCGACGGGCTTGTCGTCGGCGAACAGTGTCACGGTCTGGTTGGGCAGATGACGGATGGCGACACGTACGGCGGGCGCGCGCGGGTTGGTGTCGGCCTCAGGGAACAGCCACGCGACGGTCGGTCCGCCACCGGCGAACCAGTCGCGCTCGGCGCCGGCGGATTCGCGATCGCTCATCGGCACCGGAATTGCGGGATCTGATGCACCAGCCTTGGCACTGTGCTCGGGGACGACAACGTGGAAATCGGCGACGACCAGTGAGCCGCCCTGGCCTTCGACGAAGCGCGAGATCGCACTCCCGGCGCTGCGCGTGCTGCGCGCGCAATCGACCGCTTTGGCGCCTTCCGGCAGCGAGCCGGTATCGATCTGCACGACATGGGTCTCGGGCACCAGCCCTTCGAAATGGTAGCGGCCATCGGGATCGGTGACGGTGTAGCTGCCGTCCTCGAGCAGGAGGCGGACCCCACCGACACCGTGCGCGAAGGGCGGGCGCGCATCGCAGCCGGCATCGACGACACGGCCGATCAGGGTCATCCGGTCAGCGATGGTTTCGTGTGTGATGCGCACCACGGCACTGGCCAGGGCTTCCGTGCCGCGCGAATCGATCGTGTGGGCCCGGTTGATCGCCTGCCCGGCAGCGGCGTCGGGGCGGACCTGCAGCGCGTAGCTGACGCTGTGTACCGCGGCGGGTGCCAGGGTGCCGAGCGCGATGGTGATCTGGCGGCCATCGGCGGTGATCGAGACCATGGTCGGGGCCGCATGGCCGTCGATGCGGACGCTGTCGGGGCGCAGCCGCATTTGCGGCGGCAGCGTATCGATCAGCGAGACGTCACGCTTGGCATGCTGCGCATCGGGATTGGTCACGACGAGCTTGTACAGGACGAGATCACCGGGTGCTGCGGTGCTGCGCGAGGCAATCTTGGTCAGATGCACGCCCCCTGTGGGGCGGTCGACTGGAACATCGATACGCACCGCGCCAGGATCGGCGAGCTGGAAAACTTTGCCATAGGAAGACGGGTCGATGGCGAGCGGGCCACCATCGGGGCGGGTCAGCCCGACCAGCTGGGCCGGCGTCACAACCGAGGGGGCAGTGTACGGCGTGGGAGGAACAATCTTCAGCTGGTAATGGCCAGGGACGACGAAGGGAAAATGATATTCGCCGGCGGGCATCGGATAGCTCGCGCCGGCGGCGTCCTGCACTGTCTGGCCGGTTATGACCGTAGCTGGCCACGCCGTGACTCCGTCAGGCGCCAGCACGTTTGCAGGTGCGCCGGTATCGCTGTTGATCAGGGTCACGCTCGCGCCCGAGACCGGCGCGCCGTCCTCGCTGTCGAACACAAGGCCAAAGGGATCGATCAGGACGTCGAGCGTGGCGGTCGCGATGGGCGTCTGGGCTCCATTGCTGGTGCATTCGACCAGGACGGTCTCATTGGGGTCGAGGGTCAGGACGCAGTCGCCGATCACTCTCCCCGGTGGCGCCGCGCGCGTTGCGATCGTGCCGACAAACTCGCCGGTGTTGGGGCCGGTCTCGAAAACGGTCAGCGTCTCGCGGTCTCCGCCGCTGGTGACGATGACGGTGGTGAGCGAGTCGATCGCATTCGGGTCACGATTGAGGGCTGGTGCTATGAGCTTGAAAATCAAGGGTTCGCCGACATGGACGGTCGTCGTGGGCGTAAGGCCGATCGACGATACAGTCTGCGCATTCGGGTTGAACGCGGCGGCGGTCAGCGCATCGCTGCGCTGGCACAGCGGCGCGCGGATCACTGTGGTCGGGCCGCCGGCCGGATTGGGGCGATAGGTGGTGAGCGCGACCGGGCTGGTCACGATGTCGACATCGACCCGGTTCGAGTCGAGCGAATAAGCGGTTCCACCCACAGTCCAGTCGACACGGGCGATATTGGTAATCTGCGGTACAGCAGCGGCGTGAGCCTCGGTGCCGAACGCACCGAAGATCGCCAGCGCGACCACGAGAAGCCAGGAAAGGTAGGGAAAGCGGTACATGGGTTTGGTTTCACCGGCGATCCCCGAAGGGACCGCCGGTGAAATCGGCTCAGTTGATCGTTACGCGGAAGATAAGCGCTGCCTTTGCGCCTCCAAGCACGTCAGCCATTGCGCTACTGACGGTCCTGGTTCCGCTGGTGTAGCCAACCGCGTCGGTTACCGCGGTGCCGCCGCTGCAGACGCCGGAGCCGTTGACAGCGCCGTCCTTCTTGATGCTGCCCGACACAAGGGTCGTCGCGACAGGCAGAACGTCCGACAGTGTCAGGCCGGTGGCGTCGAAGCCGCTGCCGACGGCGGTGTTATTGGTGAGCGCGATACAATATTCGACTGTCGCACCCGGGATCATCTTGGGGTTGGTCGTGTTGTTGAATGGATCGCTGATCACCGTGCTGGTCTTGACGGCACTCAGCGCCACCATGACGGTATAGTCGTCCCCTGCGGTGAACGCCGCGTTGGTTGCGCCATCGCCGTTCGCGCTGGCGGTATCGGCGAACACCGTTTCCACGCCCATGAGCGTATTGGCCGTCCCCGAGTTGTTCGTCAGGGCTGCGCCCACGGTGCCGCCTGCGGAGCCGCCTTCTCTGCCGGTTGCAGTCAGGAACACGCCGGCTACGTCGTTGGCAACCCGGCCGCTCGGAACGTCGGCAACCACGAAGACAGTCTTCGAGACGTCCGCTGCCAGTTCGTCGAGAAAGGTCACCTGGGTATCACCGGCATTGAAGGTGCCGCTGGCGTCGGTATCGAGATAGTATTTGAAGTTCGACACGTCGAAATTGTCCGTGCCGCCATGCGTGGCGGCACCGTTCACGGCCGACAGGTTGAAATCGAGCGGAGCGTTCGACAGGTTGGTGACCGTAAAGGCCGTCGCCGCAGCCAACTGGCCGGTCACAACGCTGGTGGTTGTGCTCCCTATTTCGGCGACCGTCAGGTTGATCTTGCGATCGACCGCGAAGGTAGTGGAAGCGGTAACCGGGGTCTGGGCAGCGCTGGCGACGCTATAGTTGACGGTAACGGTGTTGGTAATGCTGGTGCCGGAGGCGGTGCCTGCGGCATAGGCTGGTGTTGCGGCGAGGCCGGCGAGCACGAGTAGGCTCACCGCGCCCAGCCGGTGGCTGGCACGTGTCATGATTCATTTCCTTCAGTTGTTAAACGAGACGCGCCTGAACCCCCGCCGGCGCGCCGTGGCGGAAAGCGGCTACTTGACCATGCCGCGATATTTCAGTGATCCCGAAGTGCCGGGAGCGATTGTTGCGAGCGTCCAGCGCAGATTCGTCACATCTTCGGGACGGGCTGGACGGCTCTGACCGTCGGGCGTCTTCACGCGGAGCGCGCTGAGCTGCCCATAATTTTTGCCACCATCGACCGACATTTCGGCACCGGCGGTGCTTTCGCCGGCATAGGCGACACTGGCCGGAACCGGGTTGGTCACGACGAAATGATCGGCCGCCGTGGCGCCGGTGTTCTTGTAATCGGTCTGGAACAGCAGGTGGTCGCCGGGGAAGACCGGTTTCGGTGCTTTCAGAACGGTTTGCTCATGGCCATTCACCATGGCGATCTTCTCGACCATCACGCTGCTGGTTAGCTGGATCGGCCCGGCCGGCGCGGTAGCGATCAGGGCGACCGGTGCGCAGGCGAGCAGGCAAAAACGAAGTGATTTCATGATGATGCTCCTTAGTTAATCTTGACGGTGAAAGTTACGGTGCGGGAAGTGCCGGGTGCCTGGGTGCCGAGCCCGACGGCGATACCGGATGAGGATGCCGCGCCGGCGTCGCCATCGGCCGCGTCAGTCAACGCGGTGCCGTCCAGCGTCAGGCTGCCGGACTGATAGGTCGTGCCGTCGGGAATGGTGTCGCCGATATGCACGCCACCGACGCTGACGCTGCCGCTGACGGCCGCGACGAGGTGATAGGTGATCGCCGCGCCGGGCAGGCCGCGCGTGCCGCCGAAGGGATCGACCACCGTCGCGCTTTTAGTAAGTACGACTGTCGCCTTGGCGACAATGAAGCCGCCCTTGGCATCCGCGTTTGCACGCGTCGCACCGACAACGGCGTCACCCCCGTTGAGCCCCTTGCCGGCGAACACAGTGCCCGGATCGCCGCTGCCGGTAACGGCAAGGGCGGACAGGCGTACCTCTCCGCGACTGGCATCAGCTGCCGTCGCGGGAATATCGGAGAGAACAAGAACAGTATAAGAGGCGTCGGGCTCGAGCACTGGCGCGGCATTGCCGTTGGCGACCACGAGATCGGTGCCCGCCTCGTAGATGCCGTCGCCATTGGTATCGATCGCGACCAGCGTGACGGCTGGATTGAAGGCATTGCCGTTGACGGAGAGGGCTGAGAGGTTGAACGCTTCCGGGCCGTTGCCGGCGTTGGTGACAGTGAAGGTGCGGACCTGGTTCTTGGCGTCCGCGGCGACGCCGGCGTCATTGGCATCGCGCGATGCGACCGTCACATCGAGCACCTCGTCGACGCGCAGCGACACTGTGTTCGAATTGATCGTCGTCGTCGTGGTGCCGACGTCATAGGTCGCTGTCGCCGTATTGGCGACGATCGACCCGGCGCGCACGCCGCGCGCATAGGCCGGCGAGACGACGATGACGGCCATTGCCGACGTTAACAGGAGCCCGGCGGCCTTGCCGAGCGGTGATTGCCGACCAGCGGCATGTGTGCGTTGCGTGTCCATGCGCCTTATGGATCGGGAGCGAAGTTAACGGTCCCTTTCACTTTTGGCTCTCTCATCCAAAGGGACGAGAAAGCCTTCGGCTAGGTATCATCCCTTAAGAGTAAAAGCGGGCCTCCCGGCGGTTTTTCGATTTGCGCGCGGAGGGCGGGCTGGAGCTCGTTTCGGCCGAGTCGCGCTATGATCGAAGGGCGCAAGGAAGGTCTTTTGGGAGTTCACGATCGGGCATGTCGCCATGGTCGCAACATGACGCGCATGTAACTTGATTTCTGCCGCGAAAGGCCCAGCTAAGGCCAGTCGCGGCGCTGCGGGTCCTCCCCCCGGGCATTTCGCATCGCTGCGGCACCACAGCGTCGGACGGCGCGATATTCCACAGTGCGGGACAAGGGAAGGCCGGCATGATCGACAGGCGTTTCGCGGCACCTGATCGCGCCATGTCAGCGCAGAATGTGCCAGAGCCGCTCTCCCAAGCGACTATCGTCTCGCACTATAGCGGCGCTTCGGGCGAACTCAGGCGACCGCTTGCCTTGTGGGTTTATGTTGCACGCGGCCTGGGCAGGATCATCCTGTCGGTGCTCGCACTGCCATTCGTCTGAGCGGCGGGATCATTCCGGCATCGTGTCAAAGGCTTGTAGTCCCTCCGGCAGGATAACCCAGTCAGGCCGGTCTCGCGTGAAAATCGCCATCGCCGGCTTGAAAGCATCGGGCTCGTCGAGCGACCCGGCATAGATGGTGTGCGAAGCGTCCACGCCCAATATGCCGCCAAAGACGAGGCTGCCGCAAATCGCGCACCGGTTGCGCACCGCCTCGCTGCCCCGGAAGGAGGGCGAGCGGAATTGAAGCGTCTCGCCGCTGAAACGCACCGCGTCGCTCGCGAATCCCATGAACGGAATGAACCCCGAGCCCGATGCCTTGCGGCAATCGGCGCAACAGCAATAGCCAGCAGCGAGCGGCTCGCCCTCAGCCTCATATCGCACAGCGCCGCAAAGGCAGCCGCCAGTATATCGGGAGATCGCTTCAGTCATGCGAGGATCCTAGAGTCATTCTCGATCAGGTTTAGCCGTCATGCCGGACTTGTTCCGGCATCCACCGTGCCGCGTATCCATCGACACTTTGGTTTGCGGCGCAGTGGACCCCGGAACAAGTCCGGGGTGACGATTCAGTTTGGTCGAAAACGACTATAATTTGCCCAGGAAAGCCGGCGCAAGCGATGCGCGCTCACTTCGCCGTCGATAATGCCTCAACCCCGTTGATCTGCTGGATCAGCGCGCGGTGTGCCGGCAGATCATGGGTCGCGCGTTCGCCGAAGTGCTTGATCCTGGCGAACATCTTCTCCGCCGCATTGGTGTTCGGAAAATCGGCCCGCCCCGGCGACAGGTCGGTTTTGAACTCCATCCCATAGAGGATGTACTGGTAATTGAAGAAGGCGAAGGATTCGAGGTCGAGCGTGAAGTCGAAGCGCCCCGGCGGGCGATGGCGCCATTGCTTGAGCAGGTCGCGGAGCCGTTTGGGGATCGAGACGGGGTCGGCATTTTCGCGCCAGAAGGGCTCGCTACGCTGGCTCAGGCAATAATGCAGCTTCAGGAAATTGACGATATTCTTGTAGCGCGCGGACATCAGCTCGTTGAAGCGCCGTGCGGGCGCGTCGACCGGGCCGTTATGCGGAAACATCTCGGCGATCATGCCCATCGCGGCCTCGATCAGCAGCACGCCGGTCGATTCCAGCGGCTCCAGAAACCCGCCGGATAGCCCGACCGCAACGCAATTCTTCACCCATTGCCGTTCGCGATAGCCCGCCTCGAACGGGATGTGACGGGTTTTGATCTCATGGTCGCGCGGGCCGATATAAGCGTGGAGGATCTCAGCGGCGCGATCATCGTCCATATGAGCGCTCGAATAGACGCACCCGATGCCGCGCGCACCGTTGAGCCCGATATCCCAGGTCCAGCCCGCCTCGTGCGCGGTGGCGATGGTGTAGCTCTCGATCGGCGCGTCAGGCCGCTCATAAGGGACCTTGCAGGTGAGCGCGCGGTCAGTGAACAGGATCGGGCGAACTGATTTAAAGGGTGCATGCAGCGCCTTGCCGATCAGTTCAGCGCGAAAGCCGGTGCAATCGATATAGAGATCGGCTTCGAGGCGGCCATGTTCGGCTGTAACGATATAGTCGATTGCGCCCGTGTCGCCGAGCTCGACATGGTCGAGCATGCCTTGCAGATGGACGACGCCGAGTTCCTTCGCGCGTTCGGCGAGGACCTGGGCGAGGCTCGCTGCGTCGAAATGATAGGCATAGTTGAGCGGCCCCGAAAAATCGCCTTCGTCCGGGCGCTTGGGCCCGCGCTTGGCTTCGGCGACGCGGTTCTGGATCGTCATCGCCTCGGCAAAGGGGCGGCGGGCCTTCTCATCCTGGAGCAGCCAATAGGGCACGAGGTTCCCCCCTTCCGCATGAAAGGGCGCCTCGAACGGATGGAAGAAATGTTCGTGCGTGCCTGCTTCCGGCGTGCGGACCCAGTCGACGAAGCGGATGCCCTGTTTGAAAGTTGCCGAAGTCGCGCGGATGAAGCGGCTCTCGTCGATACCGAGGAATTTCAGCGTGGTGCGGATCGTCGGGAAGGTGCCTTCGCCGACGCCGATAATGCCGATGTCGGGCGATTCGAGCAGGGTGATCTCGAGCCGGCGGTTGTCGGATATCTCGAGGAACCGCGCGAGATAGGCCGCTGTCAGCCATCCCGCGGTCCCGCCGCCGACGATCAGAATGCTGCGTTTACCGTCCATTGCGCTGTCTTAGGGTCCGTACTCACTAGCCGCAACGGTCGTGACGGAGCGGATTTTGGCGTGAGGCAAGGAGTGAGGAGGGAGCGATGGCAATCTAGTGGCCGATCGACATTCAGGAGGTTCATATGCTCCTCTCCAGTGGGAGAGGATACGAAGACTTGAGAGCGAAGCGATCTAGTCGAAGTTGGTGAGGGGCTCCGGGAGCTATCGATAGCTCCCGGA
>Ga0307508_10000887_pt1 | contig 34868 bp, 26 predicted proteins | sample 9_EM_MG_FD_203089 | JGI IMG/M metagenome (GOLD analysis project Ga0307508, IMG submission 203089) | Populus trichocarpa ectomycorrhiza microbial communities from riparian zone in the Pacific Northwest, United States - 9_EM | ecosystem: Host-associated > Plants > Roots > Unclassified | place...
ACGTGAAGCAAAACGTCATGTTCGGCCCGAAGATGAAGGGCATGCCCAAGGCCAAAGCCGAGCGCATGGCCATGGACTGGCTGGACATCGTCGACCTCACCAAGTTCGCGACGCACTACCCGGCGCAGCTCTCGGGCGGCATGAAGCAGCGCGTCGCGATCGCCCGAGCGCTAGCCAACGAGCCGCGCATCTTGCTGATGGACGAGCCGTTCGGCGCGCTCGACGCGCTCACGCGCGGCAGCATGCAGGCGCACCTGCTCAAGATTTGGCAAAACGTCGACGTGACGATCATGTTCATCACGCACGATTTGGACGAAGCCATCTACTTGTCCGATCGCATCGTGGTGCTAGGCGCGCATCCCGGTCGCATCCTCGAAATCATCGACGTGCCGGTGACGAGGCCGCGCAGCAGCGACCAGTTTCTGTCGGGGCACTTTCTGGCGACGAAAAAGCGGCTCGAGCAGTTGATTCACCACCGCGAAACTTCCCTGAAACCTGACGCAGGCAAACTCGGCATCGTTGCGGCCTAAAACCGCGGCGCTTCGCAAAGCCTGAGCCGGGACGACCCGGTTCGCGACGGGCCACAATGCCGGGACGACTCGGCGCTGAAAGTTCCTTCCAGGGTCCGGCGGCGTCGGGCGCGAGCGTCACCGCGTCGACCTTCCCTGCGATGGAGAAGGCACGACGAAGATGACCGAGTCTCAGCTAGTTTTGGAAGAGCCCTTGCGTGGCGGCCAGATGTGGTCGCGCGTCTTGCGGCGCGGGCAGACGCTCAGACTGACGGACCTCGAAGGTGGCGCGGCAGTGGCGGCGCTTTTCTATAACGCCGAAGATCCGAGCGAGCGCTACAACATGCCCGACACGCTGAAGGCGCAGCAGATCGCGCGCCTGACGTCCGGCTTCGTCCTGTATTCAGACATGGGTCGCGTGCTGTGTTCTGTCACCGACGACAGCGTCGGTTGGCACGACACCATAACCGGTCATGGGACCGCCGCGCATGGCCGCGCCAAGTTCGGCGAAGGCAGCTACCAAAAGTTGCGCAATGACTGGTACCGCAACACTCGCGACAACTTCCTGGTCGAGCTCGGCAAGTACGACCTGGGCAAGCGCGACATCGTGGCCAACCTCAATTTCTTCGTGAAAGTCGTGGTCGACGAGCAAGGCGCGCTCGGCTTCGTGCCCAACAACTCTCGGGCCGGCGGCTTCGTCGAGCTACGCGCCGAGATGAACACGCTGGTCGTGCTCTCGAACACGCCGCACCCGCTCGACCCCAGCACTACGTACGGGCCGAAGCCCGTCGCGCTCGCCATTCGCGCGGGCGCACCCGCCACTGCAAACGATCCCTGCCGCCTCTCGCGTCCCGAAAACGCTCGCGGCTTTCAGCTCACCGAGAGCTACTTCGCGGGGAGGGCCTGAGCATGACCGGCGCGTGCGGATTGCGAGGTCTTGGTCACTCTTGCGGTGGATCGCTCATGGTGAGGGCGAGATTTTTTTACAGGGAGGACGGGAGGACGGGAGGTTTGTTTGGCTCGAGACTCGCGGTTCTTGTCGGAGCTTGCGTAGGTGCCGCTCGGGTATGGCACGGCTCAAACCCCAAAGATTTTCGCCTCGCGGACCTCCCGTCCTCCCGTCCTCCCTGTGAGATTTCCCGGAAACGACGGCCCAGCCGCTTCCACTTGGTCAACTCGCGATTGGTTGTGGGAGGGGTGCTCTGATGCCGCTGCTCGAGAGCAAGCTGGATCCGGCGCGGGCCGTGTTCGATCAGGTCGTGCTGGCGGGTGACGGCTTTACGCATGTCGTGAAGCGCGGGCAGGTTTTTCGCATCGTCGATCTTGAAGGAAATCAGGCGGCCGATACGTTGTTTTACGATGCGCACGAGCCGAGCAATCGCTACAGCGCGGTCGACACCGTGCGCGAGCAAGGTAACATCTACCTTTCGACCGGCACCAAGCTGATGTCGAGCGAGGGCGACGTGCTCTTGACGATCGTGGCCGATACCTGCGGTCGGCACGATACGCTCGGCGGTGCGTGCGCGGCGGAATCGAATCAGGTCCGCTATGCGATCGACAAGAAGTACATGCACGCCTGTCGCGACACGTTCTTGCTCACCTGCGCATGCCACACCAAAGACCTAAGCAAGCGCGACATCACCGCCAACATCAACTTCTTCATGAACGTGCCGGTGACGCCCGACGGCAAGCTCACCTTCGAAGACGGCGTCTCCGGCCCCGGCCGCTACGTCGAAATGCGCGCCGAACGCGACGTGCGCGTCCTGATCTCCAACTGCCCCCAACTAAACAACCCCTGCAACGGCTACGACCCGACTCCGGTGCGAGTTCTCGTTTGGGACGCGCAATGACAGCGAGTGCTTTCTTTCGCGTCCGGACGCCTCGTCGCGTTCCGAGATTTCACAGGGAGGACAGGAGGACGGGAGGTCCGCGAGTTTTCTTGGGTTTCGAGCCGCCAATCGTTGAGCGGAACCTGCGCAGTTGCCGTTCGGCGCGCCCCAGCGCGAAACAGCAAAATTCTCGCCTCGCGTACCTCCCGTCCTCCCATCCTCCCTGTGAAAAAATCTCGGCGAGCGTAGCTAGCACGGACCGATTCGACCCAACAAATAGAAACGACCCCGAAGAATCCGGAAGCCCGAGGGCCCGGGCCAATCTTGGAGGATCAGGATTGAGCCCCTGGTTTGCCAACAACAACGAACCGGTGATGTCTACGAAGCGGTTCGGGTCCTCTGGCTTCCTGATTCTTCGCGTTCGACGGCGCTCGTGATGTTCGACACCGTTCTGATTGCCAACCGCGGCGAAATAGCTTGCCGCGTCATCCGTACTCTCAAGCGCCTCGGCATTCGCTCGGTGGCCGTGTACTCCGAAGCCGATCGGCACTCCAAGCACGTGCTCGATGCCGACCAGGCCATCTGCGTCGGCCCGGCCGCGGCCAAGCAAAGCTATTTGAACGCCGAGGCGGTGCTGCTTGCAGCGCGCACCAGCGGCGCGCAGGCGGTACACCCGGGTTACGGATTTTTGAGTGAAAACACGCGCTTTGCCGAGGCCGCCGAGGCCGCGGGCATCGCGTTCATCGGCCCTACTTCAGCGCAAATCTCCAAGTTTGGCTTGAAGCACACGGCGCGCGCGCTGGCCAAAGCCGCGGGCGTTCCGCTGCTGCCTGGCAGCGAGCTTTTGGTCAGCCTCGACGAAGCGCAGCAGGAAGCCGAGCGCATCGGTTTCCCGGTCATGCTCAAGAGCTCGGCGGGTGGTGGCGGCATCGGTATGTCGCTGTGCCGGAGCGCGGCGGATCTCGCCGCCGCTTACGAAACCGTGCGCCGCTTGAGCCAGAACAATTTCGGCGACGCCAGCGTCTTTCTCGAGCGCTTCGTAGAGCGGGCGCGGCACATCGAGGTGCAGTTGTTCGGCGACGGGCGCGGCGACGTGATCGCCCTGGGCGAGCGGGATTGCTCGGCGCAGCGCCGCAACCAAAAGGTAATCGAAGAGACGCCGGCGCCGAACCTAGAACCAGGTTTGCGGCGCGCATTGCACGAAGCCGCTGTGGTGCTGGGCAAGAGCGTCGGTTACCGCTCGGCCGGCACCGTCGAGTTCGTGTTCGACGCCGAGCGCCGCGAATTTTACTTTTTGGAGGTGAACACGCGCCTGCAGGTCGAGCACGGTGTCACCGAGCTCGTGATGGGCGTCGACCTGGTCGAGTGGATGATCCGCACGGCCGCCGGCGAGCCGCCAAATTTGGCTGAATTTCGCGAGCGCCAGCCGTCCGGGCACTCGATTCAGGTGCGCGTGTACGCCGAAGATCCGGCGCGCGACTTCAAGCCCAGCTCGGGTTTGCTCACGGAGGTCATGTTCCCGTTCGTGCGCGTCGATACCTGGATCGATCGCGGGACGGAGGTTTCGCCCTTTTACGATCCACTGCTCGCCAAGATCATCGTTCACGGCCAGGATCGAGAGCAAGCGCTGACCACGTTGCGCGGCGCTATCGCCGAGACGCACATCGGTGGCATCGAGACGAATCTCGCGTACCTAGCGCAGCTGGCTCGAGATCCGGTGTTCGTCGCCGGTGAGACCACCACCGCGCACCTGCGCAGCGTAATCTTTACGACTGCGAGCATCGAAGTCGTCGCGCCGGGCACGTTCAGTATCGTGGTCGAGTATCCGGGCCGACTCGGTTACTGGGATGTGGGCATTCCGCCATCGGGTCCGATGGATCCGCTTTCGCTCAGGCTCGCCAATCGCGCCGTCGGCAACGCCGACGGTGTTGCCGGGCTCGAGCTCACCATGTCGGGTCCCACGCTGCGCTTCGCCGTAGACGCGCTGATCGCGCTCGGCGGAGCGAACATGAACGCGACGCTCGACGACGCGCCAGTGGCCGTTTTTGCGCCCATTTCGGTGAAGGCAGGGCAAACCTTGAAGCTCGGCGCGATCGCCGATGCCGGAGCGCGCAGCTACTTGGCCGTGCGCGGCGGGCTCGACGTGCCAGCCTACTTGGGCAGCCGCACGACGTTCACGCTCGGCGGCTTCGGCGGACACGGCGGGCGCGTGCTGCGCCGCGGCGACATCCTGCACGTCGGCCGCGAAGCGCCGAAAGACCAGCCGCGCGCGCTACCAGCGGAGCTGCAGCCGAGCATCGGTCGCAGCTGGCAGCTCGGCGTCTTGTACGGTCCGCACGGTGCACCTGATTTCTTTACGCCCCGCGACATCGAGATGCTGTTCTCGAGCGACTGGGAGGTGCACTACAATTCCAACCGCACCGGCGTACGCTTGGTGGGGCCGAAGCCCGAATGGGCTCGGCCGGACGGCGGGGAGGCGGGACTACACCCGTCGAACATTCACGATGTCGCCTACGCCATCGGCTCCATCGATTTTACCGGCGACATGCCGATCTTGCTCGGTCCAGATGGGCCAAGCCTCGGCGGCTTCGTCTGCCCCGGCGTGGTCGCGTCCGCCGAGCTGTGGAAGCTGGGCCAGCTGCGGCCTGGCGATCGCGTGCGGCTCGTTCCGCTCGCGGTCGAGCAAGCCACGGCGCTCGAAGTAGCACAAAACGCACTGATCGAGCGGCGCGAAGCCGAAGCGCCGCGTGCGCCGCTGTCGGCGGTGATACCGGCCGACGCGGTATTGCAGCAGCTGCCAGAGGCGCCCGGGCGCGTGCAGGTAGTGTACCGCCGCGCCGGCGATCGCAACTTGCTCGTCGAGTACGGCCCGCTGGTGCTCGACCTGCGGCTGCGTTTCCGCGTGCACGCGCTGATGCGTTGGCTCGAGCAGAGCAAGCTGCCCGGCATCGTCGATCTCACGCCGGGCGTGCGCTCGCTCCAAATTCACTTCGAGCCGCACGCGCTGTCGAGCCAGCTCTTGCTCTCGGCGCTCGAGAGCGCGGAGCGCGAGCTTGCCAGCATCGACGACGTGGAGGTGCCGACGCGCACCGTGCACTTGCCGCTGTCGTGGGACGATCCGCAAACGCAGCTGGCGATTCAAAAATACACGACCTCGGTCCGGCCCGATGCGCCGTGGTGCCCGAGCAACATCGAGTTCATCCGCCGCATCAATGGTTTGCCTTCCGTGGAGGACGTGCATCGCACCGTGTTCGGCGCCAGCTACTTGGTGCTCGGGCTGGGCGACGTTTACCTGGGCGCACCGGTCGCGACACCGGTCGATCCGCGGCACCGGCTGGTGACGACCAAGTACAATCCAGCCCGCACCTGGACGCCGGAAAATGCCGTCGGCATCGGCGGCGCCTACATGTGCATTTACGGCATGGAAGGGCCCGGCGGCTACCAGTTCGTCGGCCGCACGCTGCAGGTTTACAACCGTTTTCGCTCGACCTCGAGGTTTGCCGCCGGCACGCCCTGGCTGCTCCGCTTCTTCGATCAGATCCGCTTCTTTCCGGTCTCCGCGGCGGAGTTGCTCGAGCAGCGCGAGGCGTTTCCGTACGGCAAGGTCGACATCCGCATCGAAGAAGGCACCTTCAAGCTGCGCGACTACGAGCGCTTCCTCGGCGACAACCAGACCTCGATCAGCAGCTTCAAGGCGCAGCAGCAGGCGGCGTTCGAAGCCGAGCGCCAGCGTTGGGTCGAAAGCGGCCAGCTCAGTTTTTCGAGCGAAGCGCGCGACGGCGCCACCGCGGCCGGCGACACCGCGGATCTGCCGCCGGGCAGCGAGGCCGTGGAGTCGCACGTGCCGGGCAGCGTGTGGAAGCTCGAGGTCAAGGCCGGCGAGCGCGTCAAGCGCGGTCAAACCTTGCTGATCGTCGAGTCGATGAAGATGGAGATCGCCGTCGAGGCAACCAGCGACGGCGTGGTGGTGGAGCTTTTGGTCGTCGAGGGCCGCGCGGTGGCGCCGGGTCAGCGCGTGGCCGTGCTGCGCAGCGAGGCCGACGTATGACCGACTCGCCCGTGCTCGAGCTGCTCGAGGCCTATCGCAGCGGTCGCAAGAATCCCGCCGAAGAGCTGACGATCCGGCTGCGCAAGATCGAGGCGGAAGGCGAGCGCCCGATCTGGATTTCACGCTTCAGCGAAGCCCAGGTGTTGGCCCAGCTCGAAGCGGCTGACACGGCCGCGCCGCTCTACGGCGTGCCATTCGCCGTCAAAGACAACATCGACGTTGCGGGCTTGCCGACCACGGCGGCCTGCGCCAAGTTTTGCTACTTGCCGGCCCGCCATGCCTCGGTCGTCGAGCGGCTGGTGCAAGCCGGTGCCATCGTCATCGGCAAGACGAATCTCGACCAATTCGCCACGGGGCTGGTCGGCACGCGCACGCCTTACGGCAGCTGCAGCTGCGTCTTCGATAGTCGTTATATTTCCGGCGGCTCGAGCTCCGGTTCAGCGGTTGCGGTTGCCAAAGAGCTGGTGGCGTTTTCGCTTGGCACCGACACGGCCGGCTCGGGGCGCGTGCCGGCGGCGTTCAACGCGCTGGTCGGAGTGAAGCCGACGCGCGGCTTGCTCAGCACGCGCGGAGTCGTGCCGGCGTGTCGTTCGCTCGACTGCGTTTCGATCTTCACCAAGAGCGTCGCCGACGCCGGGCTACTGCTCGAGCTGTGTGCTGGGTTCGATGCCGACGACCCATTTTCGCGCGCGCGCGGCGCGGTCAATGCGCTCGGCGACGCTCGCCCCCGACTCGCGGTGCCGCGCGCACAAGACTTGGAGTTTTTTGGCGACGACGAGAGCGTCGAGCTGTTTCTGGCGGCGGTCGAGCGCGCCAAAGGCTTGGGTGCCGAGATCAGCCGCTTCGATCTCGCGCCATTTCGCGAGGCTGCCGCGCTGCTCTACGCCGGACCTTGGGTAGCCGAGCGTTTGACGGTAGTGGCCGACTTGCTCGCAAAAAATCCGCAGGCCGTGCACCCGGTGGTGCGGAGCATCATCGAAGCCGGGCGCGGCTACGACGCCGAGGCGGCCTTTCGCGCGCAATATCGGCTCGGCGAGCTGCGGCTGCGAGCCCAGCAAGTACTCGCAAATTGCGACGCCTTGCTGCTGCCGACCGCGCCCACGCAATACACGATTCAAGAGGTGCTCGACAATCCGCTCGAGCTCAACGCGCGGCTCGGCACGTACACCAACTTCGTCAACTTGCTCGATCTGTCCGCGCTCGCGGTACCGGCCGGCTTCAAGCAGTCGGGCTTATCGTTCGGCGTGACGTTCATGGCGCCGGCCTTTCACGACGAGCGCCTGCTCGAGCTGGGACGCCGCTTCGTGGGCGAGCCGGAGCACGGGTCGCGCCCCGCCCACGACTGCGTGTGGCTCGCCGTCGCCGGCGCGCACCTTTCGGGACAGCCGCTCAATCACGAGCTGACCTCGCGCGGCGCGCGCCGCATCCGCACCAGCAAGACGGCCGCCGAATACCGGCTCTACGCGCTCGATACGGTGCCCCCCAAACCAGGCCTGGTTCACGCGCCCGGCGAGCCCGCGCACGCGATCGAAGTCGAAATCTGGGAGCTGACCCGCGAAGCCTTCGGCTCGTTCGTGGCCCAAATCCCCGCGCCCATGACCATCGGCATGACACGCCTGGCAGACGGCTCGGTCGTGAAGGGCTTCTCGTGCGAGCCCCACGCGCTGCAGGGGGCGCGCGAAATCAGCCAATTCGGCGGCTGGCGCGCGTTTCGAGCCAGCGCGTAACGCTGGCCGGGCTCTAGCAAAGACGCCGTGCCCAAGTCACGGTGAGTCGTTTCCGATCCCGGGCGCGGGCAGCGACGAGCCGCAGTCGCACGGTGCATAGCCGGAGCCGTCGGCCTTACAGGCCTGGCCACCGTGGCACGCTCCCGCGCCGACGCAAGCTTGAGTCGAGCCGGGGGCGCAGACAGACGCGGGCGCCTGGGGCGTGCCCGGCACGGTGGCGGGCAGCGGGGCTTGCGGGGCGGCGGGCTTGGCTCGGTTGGCTGGAGTTTCTGTCATGAGCTCCTTGGCCTGATCGCCAAAGCTCGGCCCGGATGCGCAGCGCACGATGGCTTCGCTCGAGAGCGAAACCTCTGGCGCGTCGCTGCGGCCCCGCTGATTGACCTCGCTGATGCCGCGAGCGACGAAGTAAGCGTGCTTGTCGCAGGCGTTGCTTGCCGTCTCCGCCAAGCACCGGTCGAGTGGCATCTCCGGGCAGCTGATGCGGTAGGTATTGCCGTCGATTTTCTCGATCGCGACGCCATGGGCGCAGCCGGACGAGCAAAGGAGGAACATGACGCTGGCCGACACGCGCATGGACTCAGCCCTCCTCTAGGCGTTCAAGCACCCGCTACGACAGTTTCGCCCGGCCACGCCGCACGGGGCAACGTCGAAAAGCCGCCGCGTAGCGCCTGGTGATACTCGATCAGGCGCACCGCCGCTGCGAGTCGCTCGTCCGGTGTGCTGTGCGCGTAGGGCGATGGCTTCCGCTGGCCGCGCCACGACTTCGACCGTCATGAGCGCCGTCCGGGCTGCGGCTCTGGCCTTGCGGGCGGCCTTCCGGCCATCGACTTCGCTGAGCATGAAAGTTACGCTATCACGCCGGAGTCGCTTGGTCGTCTCTAGCGCGGCTGTAGCTGCGAATAGGGGAAGCGGGCAATGGTCTCGAAGGTTGCTCCGCAGACGGCGGCCCGTCAGCAGTGATGCCAAGGATCGTAGCCATATCGATTTCGACGAAGGTCATGTCGCCGTACGGGCGCTTCGGATCGATCTCCACGCCTGATCCACGACGTTGGTATTGGCGGCGCGCAGCAGCTGGTGGCTGACGCCGGGCGGATGCAAATGCCCGTCCGGCCCGCCCGGAATTGTCTGCGCCAGGCTCTCAACGTGGCCCGCGCGCAAGAAAATCGGGAACCCGAAGCGGCTCCGCCCGTTTGGAGCTTCGGAGAGCCCGTCTGGCTCCCTCGATGGCCTAACGGTGTCCATCGCACCAAGCTCGGAGGTTCCATTGTCGAACGTTACCCCTCGCCCTGCTCCGTTGAATCGCAGTCGGCGCGATCTTCTCAAACTGATGAACTTGGGCGGAGTCGTGTTCGCCTCCAGCCTGCTTCGGGGCGTGGTGGGATGCTCGAGCGATGCGAAAGATGGCCAGGCTGCTGCAGGCCCGCGCTCGGGAACGGCGCGCGGCGCAGCAGATGACTTCTTTTTCCTGCAGCTTTCGGACCCGCATTGGGGCTTCAGTGGCCCCGCGGTGAATCCGGAGGCCGACCAGGAGCTGCCGAGCACCGTCGCCACGATCAACGCCAGCGCGGCTCAGCCGGACTTCATCGTCTTCACGGGTGACCTGACGCACAACACCGACGACGTCGACGTCCGCCGCATGCGCATGCTCGAATTCCAAACAATCACCTCGGGGCTGCAGGCTCCGCTGCGGTTCATGCCAGGAGAACACGACGCTGCGGCCGACGCGGGCGCCGTCTACCAGGAGATCTTTGGCCAAACTCACTATTCCTTCGACCATAAGGGCATTCACTTCGTTGCGCTCGACAACGTTTCCGATCCCCACGCGATGCTCGGAGCCGATCAGCTGCACTGGCTCGGCAGCGATCTGGCGCCCCTCGACGCGCAGGCGCCGATCGTCGTTTTCGCGCACCGACCGCTATGGGATCTGAAGCCCGAATGGGACTGGGCGACGCCGGACGCCGCGCAGGCCATCGAGATTCTGATGCCTTACGAGAATGTCACGGTCTTCTTTGGTCACATCCATCAGGAGCTGCACCACACGACCGGTCATATCCAGCACCACTCGGCGCGCTCCCTGGCCTTCGCGCTGCCTACGCCTGAAACGCCCGGCATGCGCACGCCGATCCCCTGGGATCCGAATCATCCTCGCGCTGGGCTAGGCTATCGCAGCGTCGAAGCGACTCCGGTTTCGCAAGAGTACAAGCTCAGCGAGCTTCCGATTCAGACCGGCGACGGGGCTCCGTGAAGTCGCCACGAGCCCTGCTCTTGCTCGGGGTATGGGCTGTCGCGGCCTGCGGGACAGCAGCTGACGACAGCGCTCCCAGCGACGCGAATCTGCAGCTGATCAAGATCGCCGCGCGGCGCTGGACGTTTGCGCCCGATACCATCCACTTGCAGCAGGGCGTCCCCGTCATTTTCGAGATCACCGCGAGCGACGTTCATCACGGCTTTGTCGCGCCTGATCTGGGTGCTCACGCCGACCTGTTCCCGGGCATTCCGGAGCGCGTCCGCATCAATCCGAGTAAGACCGGCACCTTCTACTTCCACTGCGACTACTATTGCGGGATGGGACACGAGGGAATGGAGGGCCAAGTCGTGGTCGAGTGAGGTAGACGCCAGAGAGTTCGGAACCTTTCGGCCTCTCCCTACGTTTGGATGTGGGATGAGCCCAGTCAAGAGCGTACCCGCGTCGCGACGGGACTCGAGCCGTTCGTCGACGCGTGAGCAGCGTTGGCTTGCCACGACCATGCCGCAAGGCACGACGCCGAGCACCGAGAGATTTGGTGCCGAGCTACTTCCGTACATCGACGCTCTCTTCAACTTTGCGCGTCACCTCTCGCGCGACCCGCACAATGCCGAAGATCTCGTGCAAGAAACCTTCCTGAGAGCGTTGGCGGCGCGCGCTCAATTTCGGCCCGGCTCGAATCTCAAGGCTTGGGTGTTTTGCATTTTGCGCAATGCGCACCTCGATTCGGTGCGGCGCCGGACCATCCAAGCGACCGACGCTGACGCGGAGCTGGCAGCCTCCGACGGGGAGCCAGAGCTCCTGCGCGGAGATATCGAGATCGATCGACTGCGCGGGATTGTGAGCGAGCAAATCGAGACGGCGCTCGACGGCTTGAGCGCGGACGGGCGCGAGGCAATCCTGCTCGATCTCGAAGAGTTCAACGAGGCTGAGATGGCGGAGATGTTGGGTTGCGCTACCGGCACCGTAAAATCACGCCTGGCGCGCGCTCGGGCAGCCTTGCGCAAGCAGCTAAGGGCGTACGCGAAATGAGCGCATCCGATTGTGAGACGGCGCGGCGCGCACTCTGGGATGCCCGGCGCGAGCAGCTGTCAGCGGCCGAACAGCGCGACTTCCGCGCCCATCTGCGTGGCTGCGAGGCGTGTCGCGTGAGCTACGAGCAGGAGCGGGCGCTAGACCAAGCGCTGGCTCGTCTACGAACATACTCCGCGCCCGAGGGTCTCCGGCAGAGGCTGTCGCTACTCATGAGCGCCCGCCAATCAACGCCAGCTTCTACGCCGCGTCGTCACGATAAGTTACGAATCGCGGCCTGGTCTTCGGCACTGCTCTTGAGCCTTTCGCTCGGTACGGGAGCTCTGTTCTGGCAACAGCGAGCGCGAGCTGACGACGAAATGGTGACCGAAGCCGTCAATGATCACCTGCGCGTGCTCTTCACTCAGAATCCGCTCGATATCGCCAGCGGCGGGATTCACCAGGTGAAGCCGTGGTTCGAAGGGCGTCTCGACTTCGCGCCCGTCCTCGACTTCGAAGGCAACGACGAGTTCGTTCTACAGGGCGGCGCTGTCGCATACTTCGTCGATCGCAAAGCGGCCATGTTCCTCTTCAAGCATCGGCTGCATGTCATCACGCTGCTCGTGTTTCGCGCCGAGCGCCTGCCTTTGGCGGCGCTCGGTGGTATCAAGCTCGGCCAGCCCGCGGCCTCGATCACTAAGCAGCGCGGCTTCAATGTCGTTCTGTTCCGCCGTCAGGATCTGGGCTACGCGCTGGTCTCCGATGTCGACGCGGGCGAGCTCGAGAAACTCGCGAGCAAGATCGTGAACGCTCATTAAGCTCACGGTGACGCAGAGAACCGACCGCCATCCGTGGTCTCGTTTTCGGCTGTTCGCTCCGCGTTTCGCGCTCAGTTGCTTATGGCGCGCCGGCGCAGAACGGCGCCACTTCGCCGATTGGGTCGACGCATTGCGAGGATGCGGCGAGGAAGGTGGCTGGGTTCGTGTTGGGCATGCTCGCGTCGAGGTAGAACTGCACGCGGGCGTGGGTGCTTGGATCTCGATCGCACACTTCGGTATCGCTGCCCCAGGCCATCGCTCCACCGCCGCGAACGAATCTGGGCCCCCCGGCTGGATCTGGCACGAGCGTGAACGCGCAGGCGTCCGCGCCAAGTCCTTGTTGCACGCGAAGACGTGAAGGCACAGTCTCGTGGATCGGACCCGAACAGCCGTCGAATCCGCAAACGCAGGGAACTGTGCCACGGTAACAGATCTCTGTCTGGCCGACGTGACACCATGAGCCATCCGCGGCGCAGTTGGCGTTCACGAAGTCCGTCTCGTTCAGGCTCCGCGAGACCGTGGGGTTCGAAGCATCCGCGACCTGCCAATTGACGAAGTCGACGGCTCGGGCAATGCCGAAAGCCATCGGCTGCGTGCTACAACCGCTCAGGTCCCCTCTTGCGGGCAGAAAGACGTTCACTGCAGGGCCCGTTTGACCCCTCACCGTCCAGTTCACGAGCAGGCCAGAGTGTGGCAAAAACGCTGGTACGCAGCCGCCGACGGTCAAGATAGTAGGCGTAAACCCCGCTCGATTGCCCGCGTCTACTGCGATATTGTTCCAGCGTAGATAGTCACTCCCATCGCCAATGAGATCTTGCGTGTTCGCGCAGGAAGCGGGCAGCGGCAATGATTCGCACTGATTCGAACCGGTCGAAATGGATTGCGCGTGGAGGCTCAGTTGTGGGACCGGATTGTTGCCGGTTCCAGCACCGGCACTGGTTGGGCTACCGTTGTCGTAAAGGATGCTGTTTTGAACGACGTACGAGTTGCCATACGCCCCGTGGAGTACGCCGGCATTGGCGTTTCTGTACGCAATGAAATGGTCGAGGACGTGGTGTCGCGTATCGTTTTCCCAAATGTAGGCACCGAGCCCCATATTGTTGTGCGACACATTGTCTTGGAAGGCCCAGACGTTGTCTTCGAGGCTGTTTATGCCGTTCGAGTGCTCGTTCCATTCGAAGCCGGACGACGTCAATTCGCTGCCCGTGTTGCCGACGGCAACTGAGTCGACGAGCATGTTGCCCGTGCCCAGCCCTAGCGTAAATGCCGCCGTTTGGGCCGAACCGAGGACATCTTGGGGGTTGGGTCCGAGTCCGTAGACGTTCGCGGCCAGGCAGTGGTTCCACATCGTGTAGTTCGTCGTTGCCGACTCCTCGACTTCGGGGTGGCCCACGTCGCCCAGGTCCCACCAAAAGGCGCTGCCCCGAATCCGGAACGCGATGTCGTCGGTGAACGCTATCTGATCGCTGTGATGCGGAACGAACGCGTGCGAGCCCGCGCTTTGCACCACCGTGCCCGTCACCTCCGAGCCGGCGCAGTAGTCGGCGTAACAACGACCCACCTCCACCTGGCAATGCGTCGTCGTGCCCATGACGGCGGGACACGCCGGATTTGCAGCGCTGCAGGTGCCGATCATGTCGCCCATCTCGTCCATGTCGGACGTGCAATGGTGGAAATGTAGTCCGTACCTGCCGAAGATCGAACCCGCGCTGGTCCGCGGCCCCATGCTCTCGATGTAGACGTAGTCGACCTTGTGCTGAGTCGGAACGTCGTTCGAAATCCAGATGTGCGCGGGATTCGCAGGCGTCCCCTCGATGATCACGTTGCGCGTCGTGTTGAACACCTCGGCCGCGGTGCTGCAGGGCCCCTGGGTCGGGTCGCATCCGCCGGGTAGCGCTGGCAACGTGCTGGCGGGGTGACTGAACGAGCACAGCTGATTGCTACAAATCCCATTGGATTCCGCACAGCCCGCATTGCCATTACAAAGGCATTGATGATTGCTGCAAACCAGCCCCGTGTAGAAGCAGTCGGCGTTCGTATTGCAGCTGCCAAGCTGCTGTGCCGAAGCAACCGGAACCGTCACGCTGGCGCCCGAAACGGTGGGCGCGCCGGTGAGTTGATACGGCTCGAACTCTTGCAATGCGTCGGCGTACCTGTGCGCGACGGCCGTTGGAGCGACCCAGACTCTGTCGCTCGGGTACCAGCTCAAGCTGGTCATGCCATTCGGCAGGCTCAAGGCAAGAGACGTCGACCAGGGATTCACATCGCCTGAGGCTCGTACCCAGCCCGTTCTGGGTGTCCCTTCGAGGTCCAGCCGGCCGGCACACGCCACCCACAAGCCGACATCGGTTTTCCAGAAAGCGTCGCTGCGCCCCTCGTCGACGCAGGACGGCATCAGGTCAGGGTCACTGGTCGGGTAGTCGTAGGGCCCCATCCCGCCACCTGGGCTGAACAGACTGGAGTCCGCGCCCGTTATCTGCAGGGTATGCTGGCTCGCCGGGTTTGGCTTCATCTCGAGCGTGCCCAGAACGACCACGCTGTGGACCGAGCTGAGCTGTAGGTTTTTCGTCGGATCGAAACTGAGCGTCGCACCAGCGTCGATGGTGACGCTCTCGGCGCTCGCATTGGCGTCGAGGACGACGGGCAGGTTACAGCTGGTGTCGACGGTAACGTGGGCCGGCGTCGTTGCGGTCGGAACCACTCCGCCGGGCCATGTCGAGGCTTGGCTCCACAGGCGCTGCGGGCAATCGAGATTCTGTGAATGGTAGTCGTCGACGTAGCCGCCGCCGGGGCTCGACGCGCTACCCCCGTTGCGTACCAGGATCTTGTCGCGGCCGCTGCGCATTTGCAAGCTGGGGTTACTACCTAGGTTGGCCGGGTCCCCCATATTCACGCTGACTGAATTTAGCAGCGTGTCCGTGGTGTCGGGTCCGGTGTGGCTGGGATTCCCTGCTGAGTTGTCGTCCCACAACGTGGCGACGAGATTCGTCTTCGTTGGGTCGACGTTGCCGTTCGACAGGACAGCCTGCTGTACGTGCAACCGCAGCCAATACCAGTGGTTGGTAGTAAGTCGCGTCGGCACCGATACCATGTTGCGAAAACCGTTGGGAACGATTGCAGGCGATGCCTGGCAGAGCGTGAGGTTGTCCCCTCCAGCGACGTAGGCGCACGCAAAAGTGCCTGGCGAGTCGTCCGCTACCCGCGCTTGGAACCCAACGAAACTGCCGGTCTTCGAGATCGCGAAGCGCGCCGTTTGATCCGAGTTCGTGAACAAGTTCTCAGGAATAATTTTCGCGATACCGCCCTGGTCGGGATACACACCCGAAAATTGCCCGCGGTGGTTGAGCTGATCTGCGCCGAAATTGGCCGGTCCAGTCGTGCCGTGCAACAACGGAGGTACGGACCAGCCTGTCGGCCATTGATTCGACGGCGTCGAGGGATCGTCCCAATTCTCGGTGACGTCCGCTCGCGCCTCACGCGCTGTGAGCGCAGCTAACAGAACGACCAAGGCGGCAACCCCGAACTCAACCCGTTTATGTCCCATAACCAACCTCCCGCAGCTGATGTGTGCATATTACACGATACGTCACACTAGGTCCACTGCTGTTGGCACATGACCCCATCGCTAGCTGCTAGTTGAATGCTCTCAGCCGCGAACATCGCCGCGTCACATATCTGGGATCTTATGACACGTTCCGCCTACGTTCAGTCTCGACCTCTCTCGAGCTCCTCGACGACTGGGATTCCCAGCTCAATTCGCGACGAGCTCAAGGCCGAACGTCTCGCGCAAGCCGCTCTCGCCGGCGCCCGTGAGCGACACGATCCTGCCCTGCGCCGCGCGCTCGATCCAGCCTCGCGCGAGTAGCGCTTGCGCGAGCCCCGCCCCTAAACGACCGGCCAGATGGGGCCGGCGCTCACTCCAGTCGAGGCAGGTGCGGCACAGCGGCCGCCGGCTGCGTGGCTCGAGTACCAGCGCAAAGCCGTCGCAGAATGCCAGCCCAGCCGTCGTCAGCTGCGCGGCCTCGGCCTCGAGCGCGATGAAACCGCGTGCGAGCCAGGCGTCGCACAGCGCCACACCGAGCTCGCCGGCCAAGTGGTCATAGCAGAAGCGCGCATGCTTGAGCGCACTGCGCACGCGCGGCGGCTGGGCGCGGGCAACGGCTTGCGTTCCGGTCAGGCACAACATGGCTTCGAGCATGTGCGCGACCTCCCCGGATGCGAGCGTCACGTAGCGTTGCCGGCCTTGACGCGCGACGCGGATCACGTGCGCCTGGGCGAGTTTCTTGAGGTGTGCGCTGACTGTCTGCGGCGTAATCCGCGCCGCAGCTGCGAGCTCTGATGCGGTGAGCGCCCGGCCCGCCGCGAGCTCGGTCAAGATGTTCGCGCGTGTGGGGTCGCCAACCAGCGCCCCAATCTCCGCGAGTTTGTACGCGTCACTACCCATGGCGGCGATCTTGGCGAGCCTGGGTACATAGCGCAAGCATCGATGCTTCGACCGCGGTCGAACTGTTGGGGGCTGGCGCGGGCGCGCTTGGCACCTAAGCTTTTGCGCCGTGCCCGCGTGCCGTTGACCGTCGGTCTTATGGCTATGTGGCTTCGCTAGCTCGCGAACGTGGCTGCGGTGAGCCGGCCCGCTCGAGCCAGTCGAGCGCCGCGGCGGGCTCCTCGAACACGTTCACAACCAACCCTCGCGCCGAATATGCAGCGATGAACCGCGTCATGTTCATCTGCCCGATCACGTTTCGGGGCAGAACGATGGACCAGTGCTTCCAACCGGCCTTGGCGACGCGCGGGAACCAGTCGGTCATGGCCCACTCGGTGTCATCCTTGGACAGCGCGCTATTCTCGCGGTCGTCAGAGAGCCACTTGGTTGCGCCCTCATGCTCGAATACCTTGAGGCCCTCGTTCAACACTTCCCGAAACTGCTTACCCCAGATGAATTTCAGGAATTGGTGGTGAACGATGCGCTCTTCCGGGTGGTACCAAAGGCGCACGACGTCGTTTTCCAATACCAGGCGCTTCGACGTGCCTAGCATCCTCGCTGCACCCGTCCTGCTGTCGGCTTCATTTCGCACGCCACAACAGGGGAACGGACCTCGGCGTCAAAAGCTTAGCCGTGAGGGCGATGTTCGGTCACTTTGCGTAGAATCAGCACCTTTTGTCACTCGCTCGGAATGCAAAGCTTTTGCATGCAAGTCTTGCGGGGGGGCGGCTTTGCAGGGTCATGAACGCCGTTCAGTTCGGGCCTCGGTGGAGGGTGACGAGGGGCCATCTGGGCCCACCCCGATCAAATTACCTACGCGCGCCGCTGACGAGGTTGTCGATGGCCGTCGCCAGATCGGCGCGAACATTGGCTTTCGCGACGAAGGCCTCAACTCCCGCCTGGGCCATCAGCGGAGCTACTTCTGCTTCGCTCATGCTGGAAACCAGCACCACACGGAGGTTCGGTAAGGCGGCACTTTTGCGCAAGAGGGCCGCGAGCTTGTCGCCACGGATGGTGGGCATCATCACGTCGAGCACCACCACCTGCACGTGCTCCTGCACCAAATGGTTGGTCACGCCGAACACCGAGGGCAGGCTCGAGACGTTGAAGCCGGCCGTCCGCAGCAAGTCGACGAGGTATTCGCGCTCGAACTCGTCGTCGTCGATCACGACCACGCGGATGGGAGCTCTAGTAGCGGTGGGGTGGGCTCGCTGAATCATGGCTGGCTGGCTCTCAGTTGTCGTTCGATCTCGACGGTCAAGCTTGCGAAGTCGTCGCGGATGGCCTGCAATTGGCGCCCCACCAGGTCCCAGTCCGCCTTGGCGAGCGTACCGCGCAGGGCCTCTACGCTTTCGGCGAGCGCCGAGGCGCCCGCCGCGTAGAGCCCTCCTTTGAACTTGTGGGCGGCGAGTCGCGCGCTTGCGGCGTCGCGCCGCGAGCAGGTGTCGATGACGAGCTTTAGTTGGACAGGCGCGGCGCGCAGGAACAACTGCAGCAGGTGAGGCGGCAACTCCGAGTTTGGGTCGAGCTCGTAGGTCATGCGGTCTCCAGCTCTCGAGGTCATTGAACGACGTACTCCAGGCCCGCAAACCCACTGAGGCGTCGTTGCGGAGACAGCTCGGCCTGGGTGGTGGCGTCGCTGGCGTATTGGTTGGGACCAACGACGTAGGGCCCGCGGCTGGCGGCGTCGTAGGTGGTGCTCACGCGATAGCTCATGGCGCGCAATCCCGGCACGACGCCGGTCAAGGTGAAGCGCAGCTGCAGATCGGGGGGCGCATATGGCGCGTGCGCGAAGCCGCCATCGAACGCGCGATCGGCGGGGCGCGTAGCCCAGTAGTAGGCGGCCACGGCCGGCGTGGGCAAGCTGCCCCCCAGCTCGTAGCTCACACGGGCGTTGCCGAAGAACGACGGCCCGACCGCGAGCGGCCTGGAGCCGCCGCCGTCGCCAAAGTCGATACGTGAAAACGACGACGTCAAGTTAGCGGCCAGGTGCAGCTTGCGATCGACGCTCGCTTCGTAGGCGGCGTTGTAACCGTAACTGCTGAGCGAGCCGGTGTTGGCGTAGACGTAGGCGATGCTGGTAGCGGGCTCCAGCGCGCCGGAGGCGATCTTGGCCTGCAGTTCGTCACCCGTCAGCGTACGGTAGCTGACCATATCGCTCCACGACGAGCGAAACACGCCGAAGAACAGCCGCTGGGAGCCGAAGCGTTGCTCGAACGAAAGCTCGAACGAACGCACGGACTCGGCCGACAGGTTCGGCGCCGCTACCTCCGCCGTGCGATCGGCGTAGTTGAGCTCGTAGGCGGTCGGGCCGCGGAAAGCCTCCGCGTAGATGCCCTTCACTCGGCCGTCCTTCCAGGGCGTCACGCCTAGCGCGGCGCGCGGCGAGAGCTTACTGCCAAAGCGGGTATCGTAGTCGAAGCGCAAGCCCGCGTTCACGTCGAGGAAGCGGTAGGGCGAGAACGACTCTTGGATGTAGGGAGCCACCAGCGCGTCCGTGCGCGTGTAGTCGTTGTTGACCGGCGCGACGGCGCGCGTCACGCGGTCGACGACCGTGAGCTCGGAGCGAGCGGCGCGCAGTCGCGAATCGACACCCAGCATCGTGGTCGACTTGAGCTCGGGGACGTCAATCGTGGCGCGCACGTCGGCGCCGCCCGATTTGCCGCCGCCGAGCAACGTGCGCTCACAACCGGAGACCAAGCCGTCGGGGCACTCCTCGGCCGCCGAACGCCGGCTAAACCAATAATACTGGTTCAAGAGGCCGTAGGCCCGCGTGCTGAGCACGACCCGCGACGAAAGCGCGCGAGTGTAGTTGAGCCCAAGTTGAAACCAGCGGTCGCGCTCACGGTTGTCCGGATCGTTGAAGTCGTCGCCGACGTTGACGATACTGGTCATGAAGGGGCTGGCCCGCGTATACATGCCGGCGCGCAACGTTGCTTCGAGCGCGCCCACGCGCAGCCGAGCGTAGGCGGCAGGCACGTCGACGAAATTCGAGCGCGTGGCGTTGCCGCCCCACTGACCAGCCGGAGTTCTCGGGCCGAAATCCTTCGGAGCGCCGGTCACGGCGTCGTCGCCGTAGACCTGCGGAGTGAGGTGCCAGTCGGGGCCGGCTTGCTTGTAGCGTTCCAGCTGCAAGGTGAGCTCCGCGGGCAAACCGAAGAGCTCGAAGGCGTGACCGAAGCCGGCGGCCCAGCGATAGCCGTAGCCGTAGCCCGACAGGGGCGAGAGCCGCGGGCCCTCGCCTTCGAAGACGGGCGCCGTTGTGTCACCCTCGAGGATCAGGTGCAGGCCTCGGTAGTCCCGCGCGCGCTTGGTCACGATGTTGATCGTGCCGAGCATCGCTTGAGCGCCGTGGGTCACGGAGCCCGGCCCCAGCGTGACCTCGATATGATCGATCAGCTCGAAGGGCACGCCGGCGCCGCGTTCGAAATAGGCGGTGCCATTCCAGGGCTCGTTAGCGGGCACGCCGTCGATCAACAAGAGCACGTGGTTGCCGTAGTCGCCGGTGAGCAGCACGCCGCGGGCGCCGATCTCGACGCCGTGCTCCAGCGTAGTCGTGACCATGCCTAGCGAAGCGTAGTTGAGCGCCTCGTTCAACGAACGTAGGCCGTGGATGCGCAGCTCCTCGGCGGTGATGATGCTGGATGTCGCGGGTGCGGTGGTCGACGACTCCGCGTCCTTCGAGGGCGTGGAGACGATGGACTGGTTCATCAGCGCTTCCAGATCATTGCTCTGCGCGTGCGCCAACGGGGCGCAAAACAGCGACACACACACTAGAGCCCACGAGCCGCGATTCATCCGACCACCTCCGCCATGCGCAGGAAGTCCGCGCGAAAATCGACGTCTTGCAGGCGCGCTTGCGTCAGGTTGACCAGCACGCGCGGCTTGCCAGAGCGCACCGCAGAGCCGAGAATCATGCCCTGCTCGACCTGCTCTGGTCCGGTGCACGCCGTCAGCACGCGCAGGCCGACGAGCGCAGCCGCAAGCTGGCCAATCGGCTCACGAATGCCCGGTGTCACGTAGAGGACGCCAGCGCGCAGTCGTTTGCAGTCGTCTACCAGTCTGGGGACCCCGCGGAAGATCACGCGAGTCGCGGTCAGCGGGTAGCTACCGAGCGAATCGAGACTGGACAGCTCGCTTTGCAAGAGCGCGCCGATGCGAACGGAGTCGGCGTTTGCCGGGTCGACCAAGACTGCGACCGAGAGCTGGCCGTGCACCCGCGAGGCGAAGTTGCGATCGTACGGGATTACGCGATCGAGCAGGCTCACCTGTAGCCGAATCGGCACCTCGGGCTCGACCGCGGCCGCGCGGCCGCGCCACAGCAAGCTGGCAGCGGCGCCGACGCACGCCAGGGCCGTGCGACGCGTCAGGAGCGAGCGAGAGCCCAGGGCCGCGGACAACGTACGTATGGACGGCCGTTTCGCGGGCCACTGAAGGGGTCTTTGGCGGCTTTTTTGAGGCAAGTTTTGGCTCAGGCGCGCTCGCCCAAGGCGCTCGGGCGTGGTTGACTCAGCGTGTGGATCTGCGTTCCAGACTTGCCAGAGCGGCCCGTGCCACGGCCCCGATCGTGCTGGCCTTCGTGGCCTTGGCCGCGGTCGAGGTCTGCTATTTTCCGGGTCGAGACTCGCGCCTGCACGTCTCCGCGCTGCGGGCCAAGGCGGTTGCGCTGGCCGAGCTCACTGCGAGCAGCGCCGCACCAGCGCTCGAATTCGAGGACGACGCCGTGCTCAGTGAGTTTCTGAGCAAGGTCGCGCGCGATCGGGACGTGGCCAGCGTCGTAGCCTGTGCGAGCGCGGGGCAGATGATCAAAGCTGTCGGCACGTCGAGTGGCTCGCGCTGCCGGCACGTGAACAAGACGAAGGTCGAGATGGATGACGCAGAGCTGTGGGTGGCGACGCCAATCGCCGCCAAGACGCACCCGGGCACGCTCTTGATCACGTTCAAGACCGACGCCATCGTGCGCGCGCGGCAGCAGGCGGAGCGCGTCGCGCTGGCCATCGCGGCTGGCATCCTGCTCTTGGGGCTAGGCGTATCTTGGTGGACGACGCGGATCCTCGCGCGCCTGCAAGATCTGCTGGAAGAGAACCGTAGCGCGCGCAAGCGTGCCGAGGCCGCCAGCGAGGCCAAGAGCGCGTTCTTGGCCAACATGAGTCACGAGATCCGCACACCCATGAACGGCGTCATCGGCGTGACTCAGTTGCTCGAGCGGAGCGAGCTCGACGACAGGCAGCGCGGCTACGTCCGAACCATCGCCCGTTCGGGGGAGCTGCTGCTCGCCGTGATCAACGACATTTTGGACTTCTCCAAGGTGGAGGCCGGCAAGCTGACGATCACGAGCACGGCGTTCGACCTGCGCGCGCTGGTGGCCGAGACGTGTGACTCCGTTCATGGTAGCGCGGAACGCAAAGGGCTGAAGCTGACCAGCGTCGTGGACAACGACCTGTCCGAGCATGTGAGTGGCGACGGCTTGCGCTTGCGACAGGTGCTCTTGAACTTGCTGTCAAACGCGATCAAGTTCAGCGAGCGTGGCGGCGTCAGTTTACGGCTGCGCCGGCGAGACTCCGGCTCGGGCGACGCGAGCATTCGGTTCGAGGTGACCGACAGCGGCATCGGTATTGCGCCAGCGCATCACGCCGCGCTCTTCGAAGCCTTCACTCAGGTGGACGAGCACACGACCCGACGCTATGGCGGCACCGGCCTGGGCTTGGCCATTTGCAAAAGGCTCGTGACGCTGATGCAAGGCAAAATCGGCGTCGAGAGCGCGCTCGGCGCCGGCAGTACGTTTTGGTTCGAGCTCCCGCTGCCGGCGAGCGAAGCGCGCGTCGCATCGGGGCGCATGCCGTCGATGACAGCGAGCTCAGAGCCTGGCGCGCAGACGCGACCGCGCCTTCTGGCCGTCGATGACAACGAGATCAACCGCGGCGTCATCGAACACTTGGTGCAGTCGCTGGGCTACGACGTGGATTTGGTGGAGGGCGGGCGCGAGGCTGTGGAGCGCGTTACTGGCGGCGGAAAGTACGCAGTCGTGCTCATGGATTGTCAGATGCCCGAAGTGGACGGCTACATGGCGACGCGCGAGATTCGAGCCTGGCAAAGCCGCACGCAAGCCGCACACGTCCCCATCGTCGCCGTCACAGCGCACGCGCTCGAGGGGGAGGAGGCAAAGGTGCTGGCCGCCGGCATGGACGACTTCCTGCCAAAGCCCGTGCGCCTCGAGTCGCTGCGGCAAATGGTAAGAAAATGGCTACCACGCTGAGCTGCGCGCTCAGGCCGGCACGCCTTTGCCGACCTCGAACTGCGCTTGCTAGGACTGGCGCTCGGCTGGGTGACGGCGCATCGCGCGCCCGGGTGAAATCGATGAAGGCGCGCAGCTTGGGTTGGTTCTGGCTCTTAGCCGGAAAATACAGGAAGAGCCCCGGCTTCGTTGGAAGATGCGACTTGAGGACGGCCTCCAGCTCACCCGACGCGAGCTCGCGGGCAGCCACCAGGTCGGCCGTGTAGGCCAGGCCTACGCCGCGCTTCGCGAACGCAATCATGCTGAGGTGGTCGTTGACCACGACGCTGCCGGGCACGGCGAGCGAAAACTCCCGCCCCCGGCGCACGAACTGCCAGCGATAGACGGCCTTGGCCGTCGGAAAGCGGTAACCGATGCACTCGTGCTGACTGAGATCCTGCGGCGAGCGGGGTCGTCCGTGCGTCGCAAAGTAAGAGGGCGCGCCGACCACGCACCAGCGGAAGTCCTGCGTGATCCGCACGGCAATCATTGCGCCGAGCGCAGCTGCTGCTCGGCGCCCGTTACGGCGAAGACTTCGCGCGGATTGGCTTGGCCTGCTATCGCGATGGGCGGGACAGCGTAGCCTGGCACGGCGACCACGTTGCGCGCGAGATGCCGATGGCGGTGGTAGCGACGGTTTCGCTCGGGGCGCCGCGGCCGTTTCTGCTGCGCCCGTGCGCAGGCGGCAAGAGCCTATCTTGGTCGCTTGGCTGGGGCGATCTGCTGATCATGGGCGGCTCGTGTCAGCGCACCTGGCAACACTCGCTGCCCAAGCGTAAGCAAGCTGCGCCACGCATCGCAGTCATGTTCCGCCCGTCGTGGCTGGAACGCTGAGGCGGTGGTTGGCAATGCTCGGTGAATATGTTTCAACATCTGTCCTCCGGCACGACTCAGTGCACACTGTGTGCCGTCGGTCCGCTCAGCTCGTCGTGCGCAAGCGCGGGCACCACAGCAGGTTTGACACAGCTCCTCCCAATCGCCTCGGAGGACCGACGCCGTCTGCAGACTGCCGTCGTGAGTCGCGCATGCTTCGGACGCTGCAGCGGGCGTACGTCGTTTGGCACATGTTCTGCAGTCTCGCGCGGCGGAGGCGACGAGCCATGTGAGACAGCGATGTAAGCTGTGGTATTCGTAGCATAAATTGGTCTGCGCTCTGGGGAACGAACACATTCTAGCCTGGCTTTGCTGCCTGCAGTGCGCTAGTTATGAAACTAGTTCCAGATTTAGACCCTTTGCCGCGTTCAACTCAGGAAATGTCGCCATGAGTCTGTTCTCCCGCTTCGGTTTGCCTGTTCTCGTATCGTGGTCCGTCGTCGCCTGCGCTGGCAGCAAGCCGGACGCTGCGACGCCCACTGCTTCGAGCCCGAGCGCGTCTACGGCGAGCACGCCGACTGGGGAGGAGCCGCTGACGGACCCACCCAAGCCGCCGAAGGCCAGCGGCAATCCCTTCGCCAACATGAAGCTGTGGGTCGATCCGGATTCGTTGTCGATGTTGACGGCGAACTCGCTGCGCAAAAAAGATCCCGAGAAGGCGAAGGTTCTCGACAAGATCGCGCAGCAGCCGCAAGCCTTGTGGGTCGGCGACTGGAACAAGGACGTCAAGCGCTACATCGAATACATCCTCGACAAGACCAAGGCTGACGGCGCGGCGCCGATCTTCATCTTGTACAACGTGCCCGGTCGCGACTGCGGCCAGCACTCCCAGGGCGGCCTGAAGACGAGTGACGAGTACCGGCGTTGGATCCGCAAAGTGGCGCAAGGAGCAGGTCAGGAAAAAGTGGTGTTCGTGCTCGAGCCGGACGCGCTCGGCTTGCTCGACAAATGCCTGAGCAAAGAGCAGCAAGACGAGCGGCTCTCCATCATCTGGGATGCCGTCAAAGTCCTGCGCCAGAACCCCAACGCCGCCGTCTTCCTCGATGCCGGGCATGCGCGTTGGGCGCCCGCGCCGGTGATGGCCGAGCGCTTGAAGCGCGCCGGCATCGAAGACGCGCACGGCTTCGCGCTCAACACTTCGAACTACGTTTGGGATGCCGAAAACATCAAGTTCGGTCACGAAGTTTCGAAGTTGACCTTTGGCGCGCCGTTCATTCTGGACACCAGCCGCAACGGCAACGGTCAAGACGAAAAGCTCGACTGGTGCAATCCGCCCGGCCGCCACATCGGCAAGCTGCCCACCCTCCAAACGGGTGACCCGCTGATCGAGGCGTACCTGTGGCTGAAGCGTCCGGGCGAATCCGACGGCGAGTGCAACGGCGGTCCGAAGGCCGGCGTGTTCTGGCTCGACCAGGCGCTCGAGCTCGCCAAGTAGGGCCAGCTGAAGCAGGGGTGGGTGGCCGATAGCGCGCCGCGCGCGCTATCATTTACGCCCCATGCCAAGCGTGCGCCTGTTCGTCTATGGCTCGCTGAAGCGGGCCGGCAGTCATCACGACCAGCTCCAAGATGCGGAATTCTTGGGCGAAGTGCAAACCTTGCCCGGCTACACGCTCGAAGCGCTCGGCGAATACCAGTCGCTCGTGGCCGTGCCCGGCAGTGCGAGCCGCGTGACCGGCGAGCTATTCGAGCTGGACCAGCCGGCGCATGCACCGAACATGGCGAACGCGGCGAATGCGGCGAATATACGACTGACGGCCCTCGACGCCTTCGAGGGCGCTGACTACGTCCGTGGAGAGGTGCGGCTCGACCACGGGAAATACGGCTTGGCTCTCGCCTACTTTAGAAAGGCGCGCTAGCTTTCTCGGTTCCGCACCGTGACGGCTGCACCCTCCGACCCGCCCGCAAGTCAACGCGGCTCCTTGCCCCTGGATTTGTTGCAGGTGCTGGTCACGCCGATCTGGGTGTTCGACCTGGGGCAGCGGCGCGTCACCTGGGCGAATCGCGCTGCCGTCGCGTTCTGGCAGGCAGGCTCCGCAGCTCAGCTGCTCGAGCGCGACCTGAGCAAGGATCTTTCGCTGGCGAGCACAGCGCGGCTCGACGCCTACGCGCAGCGCCTGCAAAGCGAGCAGCGCATCACCGAGCAGTGGACGTTCTATCCCGGCCCGCTACCCGTCACGGTCATGTGCAGCTTCACGCTGGCCGCTTCGAGTGGCTCCGGACCCGCGTTCCTGGTCGAGGCAACGCCGGCGGCTCCCGCTAGCGCCGCCGGCGACACGCTGCGCGCGGTCGAAGCTTTCCGGCATACCACCGCGCTCGTCAGCGTCATCGACTTGAGCGGCGAGACGCTGATGGAAAATCCGGCCGCGATTCGCACCTACGGCCACCTCTTGTCCCGCGCCGGCGCGCACGCCTTCAAGCTCAGATTTGCCGATCCCGACGACGCCGCACGGGCCCTGCATCGCGTGACCAACGGCAAGGAGTTCGTCGAAGAGGTGTGGGTGAGCACGCTCGAGGGCCAACGCCGGCACGCCGTCGAGGCGCGTCAAACCACCGATCCGGTGACCGGCCGGCGCGCGATCCTGCTCAGCGAAATCGACGTGACGTTCCGGCACGAGGCCGAAGAGGTCGTGCGCCGCGTCTACTCCGAGCTCGAGTCGCGGGTGCGCGAGCGTACCTTAGAGTTGGAACGGCTCAATCGCGAGCTCGGCGAAGAGCGACAATTCGTTTCGGCGGTGGTGGATACGGTCGGCTCGCTGCTCATCGTCACCGATGCCTATGGCACCGCCGTGCGCGTCAATCGCGCGCTGTGCGAGCTGACCGGCTATCAGCCCGAAGAGCTGACGGGGCGCCCGATCTGGGAGACGCTGCTTGCGCCGCCCGAGGCCGAGCTGATCGAGCGCGCTTTCGCAGAGCACGGCCCGCGCTTCCACGGCGTGATGCCAAAAAACGTCGAGGGCATGATCCGCACCAAGACCGGCGAGTCGCGCGTGGTGTCGTGGACGAACGCGGCGCTCTTGGATCCGAGCGGTTTGACCGAATACCTGATCGGCGCGGGCGTCGACGTCACCGATCGCCAAGAGATCCAGCTGCGGCTCCAGATCAGTGATCGTATGGCTTCGGTCGGCACGCTGGCGGCGGGTGTTGCGCACGGTATCAACAATCCGCTCGCCTACGTGATCTCCAATCTCGACTACGTACGCAGCAAGCTAGCGCTACCCTGGTACGAGCTGCCGCCCGAGGACGTGCGCGAAGTGCGCGACTTGCTCGAAGAGAGCCTGGAGGGCGCCGATCGCGTGCGGCGCATCGTCGGAGATTTGCGCTCTTTTTCACGGCAGAGCGAGGAGCGCGTGCAGCCTGTCGATTTGGCGAGCCTGATCGAACGCGCCCTGAACATGGCCATGAACGAGATCCGGCACCGCGCGCGCGTCGTGCTCGAGCTGGGCGACGTGCCGCGCGTGATGGGCACTGAGTCGAAGCTTGGCCAGGTCGTGCTCAACCTGCTCGTCAACGCCGCGCAAGCCATCGAGGCCGGCAACATCGAGCAAAACTCGATCACCGTGCGCACGCTGCTCGACAAACACGGCCGCCCTCGGCTCGAGATTCAGGACACCGGCGTCGGCATCCCGGAGGAATACCTGCGCCGCGTCTTCGATCCGTTCTTCACGACCAAGCCGGTGGGTATCGGTACGGGGCTGGGCCTGAGCATCTCGCATCGCATCGTCAGCGAGTTTGGCGGGGAGATCGGCATCGAGAGCCAGCACCAGCACGGCGCCTTGGTGTGGATGGCGCTGGAAGCAGCCCCGGCCGGCGCCGTGACGCAGCCCGAAGCGCCGACGTTTCCGCCGCCGTCGAACCGCGAGCACAGCGCGCGCATTCTGATCGTCGACGACGAGCCGGCCATTTTGCGGGCGCTCAGCCGCGTGCTGTCCGGCTACCAAGTCACGCGCGCGCTGTCGGGCAAAGAGGCCATCACCCACATCGAGCACGCGGGCCCGTACGACGTCGTGTTCTGCGACGTGATGATGCCGGAGCTGTCGGGCATCGACGTCTACGAGCGCGCCAAGCAAGTCTGCCCTGGCCAAGAGCAGCGCATCGTGTTCATCACCGGCGGCGCCTTCACCGAGCAGGCCGCCCGCTTCATCGACTCCATCGACAACCCCAAGCTCGGCAAACCCTTCGACGCCGGCGAAGTCCGAGCGCTGGTCAAGGCGCTCACCCGCCAGCCCGTCATCGAGCGCGAGTAGATTGGGCCGCGGCGCGAGCTAGGGTCAGCGTAGTAGGGGGAAAGCCGCTCCTCGAAAACGCAGCCTGGGCCGGCGACAGGGCGGCGTCGCAGAAATGCAAGACGCCCGCGTCCGTTGCGCGTAGCCCTGAGCGCATGAACCCCAAGGGAACCCATTCCGGTCGATCCGTATTCATAAGAATTTGTCTCCGAGGGCACTGCTGAGGCCGCGCGGGAAAGCATCCCGCGTCACCGCGCGTCAACGAACGATTGAATTGCTGCTTGCGGGCTTGTGTCGATGTGGCAAGCGCCACATCGAGATGCGAGTGCCGTCCGCGGCTGACGCGATCAGTGATTGGGCGTGGGACTTTAACGCCACGTTTCGGTTTGCGGGCGACCTCGTGAAGATTGCGCGTTTGAAGATTGCGCGTGCTGAGTCCCTACTACACACGTAGACGATTGCGTGATCGCGCGGCGCTCGGTCGGCCATAGGGCACCGACAAGCAGCAGAAGGGTAAGCCCCTCCACCATTTGTTGGGAGGAACTCATGATCTGCACCACGGACCTCATCATTCACGGCAATCGCGACAGCGACGTCGGCAGCTTCGTGGGTCACGCCGCCTACGATCGAGCGGTGCCCTTCGACGCGCATACGCCGAGCGATACGCTCACCAGCGTCAAAGGCTTGCTATTCCTGTCGAACGCCAACCACAACTACTTCAACCGCATTTGGCAGCTGTTTCCGGACGGGACCCAACCCATGTCGCGCGGTGTCGTCTATCAGGCCGATCAGCAGCTGTCGGCCAACGATCAGTACGCGGCGCTCAAGACGTGGCTCGCCGCGATCGCCCAGCCGACGCTTCTGAACCATCCGGAAGCGCTGCCCGTGCTGCGAGAAAAGCCACTGCTCGCCGCGATCCTGCCGTCGGCCGTCCACACCGACTCGGGTCGCGCGCTGACGCTCGGTTTCAACTCGCAATTCCAAGATCGCTTCCGATTGCTCATCGATCACTACGAAGAAGACAGCGCCGTGGCGACGACTTCGCCGCTACCAATCGGCGTCACGGGAGGCAACGAAGCGCTGGCCCTCACGATCCAAGAGCTGCTCTTCACCTCTGAAACACGTCCATTCTTCGTCGAGCAAACCCACGGACTGAGCGCCGTTTGGGGCTCGTCGGGCACGCGCACTTATCGGGTTTTCTTCTCGAGCAGCCCGCCGCTCACGACCTCGGGCGCGCAGCCGCTCGCCGACGTGGCCCTGCGCATCGGCTTTACACCCGAAGACACGCAGAACCCGGTGAACGTGAACCAGGACTTCACGCTCGAAGTGCGGGATCGAGCCGGCGCAAGCTCGGCCTTCACCGCTTCGGCGCTGTTTGGCGCCGTCCCGGTCTTGCCCTACCCGAACGACCTGAGCAGCGGCGAGCGCACTTTCCGGCCCTTCCCAGTGGTCATGCAAACCGTGCGCTTCCCGCTCGCCCTGTTCGCCGAGCGCGGCGTGGCCATCCAAAGTATCGCCGACATTCGGCTGCGCTTCGACCGCACCGCCGCAGGCTCCGCATATATCGACGACATCCAGCTGACTCGCTAGCTGGTCCAACCCTGGATTGGCCCCGAGGGCGATCGACTTAGCTTTCGCGGGCCCTTAGTAGATGTTCAGCTCGTGCAGCGACCACCACGACCCGTTTGGCAAACCGGTGGTGAGCGTGATCCGCACATAGCGGCTCTGCTGCTGGCTCAGTTTCTTGACGATGAAGGGGCTCGTGCCGGTACCAGTCCCCACGGTCGACCATTGCTGTCCGTTGCTCGACACGTCGATGCGGTACCCGCGCGCGTAGTCGTTGCTGGTCGCAGAATCCATCGTTACCTGGCTCCAAGACTTGGAGCTGCCGAAGTCGACTTGGTAAAAGTAACCTGATTGACCCACGGCGCTCGTGGTCCAGCGCGTGCCGGCCTGATCGTCCAGGGCGTTGGTTGCCGCAGCGTTCGGATTGGTGTTGTTGGTCGGGTTCGACGCCGTGACTCGCCACGAGCTGCGCTCTGGTGATGGAGAGATGCGGAAGCTGAGAAGCTTGGGGTCGCCCAACGAGCCGTTGACGCCGCAAGTTACGTTGTGCTGGCCGGTGCTGGGGATGGCGATGAAGGGGCTCGTGCTGGCGGGCAACGTCTGTGACGGCCACATGGTTCCACCCGGCAACGCTGTTCCGGGCCACTGAAACGTCGATAGATTGGTGTTGTCGAGGTTGCAGCCAATCGGAAAAGCGGCTGCGGTCCTCGACAGCGCGAGCTCGATTCGCCGGTTCTGCGGCACGGGGCAGTCCATGGCGAACTTGGTAGACGGGGCCGGCGGGTTGGTTATGCTTCCTCCGGCCTGACCCCGAACGAAGCCTCCTGGAGGAATGGAGCCGTCGCTCGCATAGCCGGCAAAGTCGACGTAGTTCATCATGTTGCTCGACTGGTCCATCGAGCACGACAACGCCGAGTTGATGCGATAGTTGTGGTCGGTCCCGTTCTCTTGAATCGTGTAGTTGAGAATGGCTGTCCCCGATTGCATCCTGCACATCAGCGTTGCGTACAGCCATTGGTCGCTGCCAACGTCCCACAGACTCCTGGGCGAGAATGGATACGGCTCAAAGTCCACCGAGTTGGTAGGCGTGTTGCTGAAGAGATTGACGTCACCTTGCCAGCCCCAGGAATTTGCGGGGTGGCCTAGTGAGTCCGGAGCGACGAGTGACGACCAGTACTCCAGTTGACACCAGACTTCCCCGTCGAGCGCGGACACCGGCACCGTCACACGGTTGACCGCATCCTCGGTGACGCCCGGGCCAGACGCCCTGAGCGTGATCGGGCAGGCGACCCACATTTCGCTTGATCCCATGTTCCCTAAATAGCCCGAGAAGCTGCGATCGAGAGAGCCCTCCTCCTGCCAGTTGGCCGCACGGCAAGCGTGGACATCGTACGGCGGCGACACGACAACGGCGCGCGCCGGCGAAGCTCCGAGCAGCAGCCCGCCTGCCAACCAGATAGGGGCCAGCCGCCCTACCCGAACCCCTGCCTTTGGCGCAACACGACGAACCATCTCTTCCATTGTCGTTCTCCTTCTTTCTGCGTACGCGTTGAAGCTCGAGGCCGGCGGCACTCGAATCGCAAACCTGCCCGGTCAGTTGAAACACAGCGACGATTCTGAGCGCGATCATGCCCGTTGGCAGCGGCCCTTCATGTCCACACTTGTCGACCGCGAGCGCGCCCGCCGTCAGCAGCAACGGCTCGTTATCCGCCCTGGGTACCGGCCAGCGAGAATCGCCGTAGGACGTCGGATCTATAGCTCTTGTTGGACTTGGGGTCTCTATCGCTAGCGCCTGGTGGCTTGAAGCTGCCAGATCGCCGTGCGGTTGCTCCGACGACCGGCAGCCAACCAGCCAAGCGACCCCGCACGGCAATACGAGTTTCCGCATCTTGGCGGACCGTGATTGCAAGGGTTGCGCCTGCGCTTCAGTGGGGGAATTCTGCGGCGAAATGCACGCCGCTCTCTGTCCGGACAGCGCAGTGTCCGGACCAGCATTGCCCGGACACTGTGCTTCGAGCGACTTCTTGAGCTCTTGGGTCCTGAGCACGCGCCCCGCACCCCTTGTAGCACTTGGGGTTGCTATAACCCGCGGGTGAGACGAGCCCCGGCTCCGGAATCGTGCCGAAGTAGTCCATGCCCACGTCGGGCGCTGCGTACCTGCAACTCGTCTCACCGAGCTCCGCGGAGACTTCGCCTGCCGGCGCATCGTCCGCGACATTTTGCTGCTCCCCGCTGCTGCAGCCAACGAAGGCGAGCAGCGTGGGAATGAATAACGCGTACAAACCCTGTCGAGTCTTCATGCTCGCCCCCGATTGCAAGCCGTGCGCCCGCCACACGCACGGCGCTTTTTCGCTATTTTCCGGCGCAGCTCGCCTGTCTGCGCTGCGATCGGTCGAGGGACTGACCGCGGTCAGCACTGTCCGACCACCGCGAGCCGGCTCGCCGAGCCAGCGTCATTCGAGCCAGGCACGCAGCCGCGACAGATCGTGGCGCACGCCATCGCCAAAGTAGAAGTACGGCAGCGATAGCGAAAGCGACGCCATCGGCGCCGACGTCTCGTAGTCGACGCTCAAGCTCGGATCCTCGAGCGGCACGATGCGCAAGGCCGAAGCGTTGTCGTGTAGCTCGAGGCTCGCATATAGACGTGCGTTCACAATCGTGAAGTCGAGCACGCCGGCGACGCGCTGCAGGAGCATCGAGCGGTTGTCGAAGCTCAGCTCGCGGAGCTCGTGCATCACGTCGCTATCGTTGACTCCGTCCGTGGGGTTCACCACCAGGTCCAGGTACGCGGCGCTGCCGGAGACACGCACCCCGCGTAGCTCTCCGGGCCCCGTGCCGAGCAATTGCCACTGAGAGCTGTCGCCCGCGCGCGGCAATTGCAGGAGAAAGACCCAATACAGCGCCGCGCCTTTGTCGTCGAGGCGGCTCATCGCGAGCACGACTTGCACCCCGTCGCTGGCCATGATCGCCTCAGCGTCTTCCGGTAGCGTGCTCGCTAGCCCGCTGGGCAGCGGCAGATCGTCGCGCGACTGCGAGCCCTGGGCGCGCGAATAGGGCATGCGCGCCGTGTCGACCGCGTAGAGGGTCGGACCAACCCGCACGGCCGCAATGGCTGTCTGCTGGTCTTCGCTGAGCATACCGCCAGAAAAAGGGATGCTCCAGAGTCGATCGTCGTACGAACCGAGCAAGTAAACTCGATCGACGCCACTCACGATGCCAGAGAAATCGGGGCCGTCGGACAACAGGCTCTCGGCACCGTGACCCTCCGACCAGCGCAGCAGCTGAGTCGAAAAACGCGACGACAGCGCGTACACGTCGCTGGAAGTGAAGTCGATGCCGCGATAGGGCGGCGGATCGAAATCGCTCGCCAGCGTTTCGAAGGCGTGACACTCCCCAAGGGCGCACACGCCGCGGCAGCGCGCCCCGCACGCCCCACAATTGGCGACGTTGGTCAGCAAGTTGACTTCGCAACCGGTCAGCGACGACTCGTCGCAATTGGCGCTGGGCGGCGGACACGTCAGCGCTCCAGCCCCTCCACCAGCGCCGGCATCGCCGGCCAGATTTAGCTCGCCGCCGGCAGCCGCGCCGGTCCCGCCCGCCGCAGCGGACGAGCCTGACGCGCCAGCGCTCGCATCGGTGCCTTCGCCAGCGCTGCTTGCCGCGCCGCCCGAGCTCTCGGCCCGACGCGGAGTCGGGCATGGCCCGTCGTAACAGGCGTGAAATTCGTGGCAGGCCTGCACGCACGTCCAGGCAAGCCCGGCCGCGAGCAACAACACGCGAAGCCAGCGCGCGCTCGGCTTATGGCTGCGGTTGCAGCTGGGGGATGTCGACAAATGTTCCGCCGTTGACGAGCACCGGCTCGCCCCCGAAGTCGTCGGGCAGCACGTACAGCTCTTCACGCGACTCGGGGGCGTCGATGCCGCGCTTGAGCAGTCGCGCTTCGTCGTCAACCAGTCGGAGCGAGCCAGTCAGCGCAGCGGGAAAGAGTGACACCGAGTTGGCGGCGGCGCTGGTCAGATCGAGAGCGTAGACTTGGCTGGTTGCGCCGGCTTGGTCGCCTCCGGGCAGCACATAGACCGCGCTGCTGCCGTCGCGCGTGAATGCTGGTGCGGAGTTGGGGTCATCGGAGTGCACCACCAGGCGCGGCTTGGCCGTAGCCGCAGCGTCGAGCACGTACGAATCCAAGACGTCGTTGTCGCTGAGCGTGTAGCTCAGCAGATTCGTGGCATGCACCCACTCGATCTGCGACAGGAAATCGGCCTCGCCGCCTAGACCGTCGGGGATCGCGAGTGTGAAATCGCCGCCATTTTCTGCCAAGTCTTCGACGTGCCAGGCAGCCGTGTTCTGGTCGAGCCAGGCGACGTAGACGAAGCGTTCGCTGCCGGGCCGAAACTTCACGCTCGGATCGGCGAGCGTGGCCTGGAAGGCGGCGTGGTGTGTCGGCTGGCTGGTCGCTTGCCAGACGCTGAGCGCGGCTGGCGCATCGCTCCCATCCGCGTACGCCACGAATCGCGAATCGCTCGACCAGCTGCTCGGACCCGCGGCGGGAGCGCCGAGCGTTTCCGGTTTGGCGCCCGCCGCGCAGGCCGCGAGGTAGGCGTGCGTTTCGTCGCTCAACAGCAGCCACTGCCCGTCGGGCGAGGAGCTCACCAGGGCGCCCGCCAACAGCGTGTTCTTGCCAGCCTTGTCCCAAAGCGCGGCGATGTGCGTGCCGTCGTCGGCGGCGTAAGCGATAAGCTCGTCCCCTGCGCAGAGCGCCGACGCACCGGTGGACGGAACAGCGGTCGTTTCCGCGCCGGCGTCCGTGAAGCGCACGGCGTAGGTGGTCGTGTCGTCCCCGACCAAAAACGCGTTTGCGTCCGCCGACCAGGATTCGACAGAGAAGTTCTCGTTGATTGGCAGGTCGGTGACGCGCTGGGCCGGCCCCGAAAGCGGCGCGCGCACGTCGAGCCAATAGAATTTTTGCTCGTAGAGGCTGATGAAGTCGGTCTCCACGCTCGGAAACACCACTCGCCGGCCGTCGGGCGACCAATACGTGTCGGCCACGTCCCAAAACGTGGCGTCGAGCACGCCGTCGCTGAAGCGGAGCCGAAGCGGCTTGCTCAGGCTGGACAACGGCACGGCCACCAGGTCACCGCGACCGTGTTGAAAGTCGTCGCCGCTGTACGTGACGAAGCGTTCGCCCGGCGGATATTCGCAGCCGCTCCCGTTTTTAGTGCACGCCGAGCCCAATGGGCAGTCCGCGTCGCTGCAGCTTGAACC
>Ga0307508_10000888_pt1 | contig 34860 bp, 35 predicted proteins | sample 9_EM_MG_FD_203089 | JGI IMG/M metagenome (GOLD analysis project Ga0307508, IMG submission 203089) | Populus trichocarpa ectomycorrhiza microbial communities from riparian zone in the Pacific Northwest, United States - 9_EM | ecosystem: Host-associated > Plants > Roots > Unclassified | place...
CTGCACCGGCGCCAGCGTATGCGGCCACGCGAAGAACCGGTCAACCAACGGCTCCACAATCGCCTTCGAACGCAGAAACAACGGCTCCTCAGCCATCTGCTCCCCACCCTCTCTTCGAGATCCAACGAGAGGCAAAACACGCGCCTCGGCGCGCATGGGCGCTCTCCAGGGACAGGATGACTCGAGTGCGAGTGGATGATCAATGTCCGGGATGGCGTGAATCCGTCGGGCAGTCGCCTTTCGTACCGTTCGGCCACGAGGTGAGGGGGTGCCGCCCAGCCGGTGTGAGTGTCAACTGCCGTGCTGCTTTGGCCGAATCCAGCATTTCGCCGCCAATTCCGCACGCCGGGGCCAGAACCTGACGTTCAACTGAGGTGCCGCGTCACTTGAACGGTGCCGGAACGCCGACCCCTCTCCGACCCGCCCGCCGGGGCGGCGTGCGGGGGCCGCGTACATCCCGAGGATGACGGCTGCGGACGGATACATCGGTGGAGGGACGTGCCGCCGTCGCCCCACCTTCTAAATTGCTGTCACGACCACCGCCCAGGTGCCGCACGACGCGCAGTACCTGCAGGCGTCCGGCCCGGAGCCGGCCCGTGAGCCCTGGTGTCCCCCGTCACCGCTCTCACGGGTCGGCGCCCTGGGCGTCCCGCCCGTACGTCGAGCGCGGACCGGTCCGGGCCGACCGGTTCGGTCAGTGCGGGGCGAAGAATTCGACGATCGCCGCGTTCACGGCCGCGGGACGCTTCAGGTTCCCGAGGTGCCCGCTGTCGGGGATCTCCACGAATGTCATTGCCGGGGATGGCCTCGGCCACCTCGGCGACCAGATGCGGCGGACCCGTCATATCAAGTGTGTCGCGATCCTTCGTGGGCGGGGACGTCGGTATTCGGCAGAGGCCGGTCGGCATCTGCGCGTATTCCTGGTGGCCTTGCCTTACCCAATTTGCCGCATCAAAGCACCGGCAGGCACGTCGGATTGAGAAATGGCCGGAGGAACGGGCTGAGCGGGCTACGCGGTCGACCGCCCAATTGACTGCACGGCAGGCGAATTCCTGCCATGCGATGTGTTCTGGCCTGTAGTTCTGGCGGGATGACATCCCTGGGCTGATGACAGTTCGACTGTGTGATCAATAGCCTCATCGGCGAGAACGTACGACAGTCGTCCCGGCACAGAAGGAAGTACCCGGCCATGGCCTCCCGACCCAGCGGTATCCGCCTGCGCCGCGCTGTACTCAGCGCGTTGGTCGTGGCGTCTGTGGCCGTTCCGGTGTCCGGCGCCGCCCGGCCCGCGGAGGTACCCGCGCCGGTTCCGGCCACCTCCGGCACCGTCCCCGTCGCGAGCACACAGGCCCTCTCCGAGCGGTATGCCGCCACCCGCGCGGACCTCGGCGCCGCCGAGCGGACGGCCACCGCACACGGTGACGGCAAGAGAGCCGCGGCGCTGCGCGAGTTCCGTGCCCCCGGGCGCTAGGTGCTCACCTTCGACGGCTGCGACGGGGGCGGCCTGGTCGAGGTCTTCGGGGACCTGTCGACGGCCGACAGGATCGCCGTGATGGTCCCGGGCGCCGGGATCAGCGTGGACAACTACTGGCGCCTGCGTAGTGGCAGCACGTCCTTGCAGCGCGCCTCGGGTGACCGGACCGCCGTCGTCGCCTGGCTCGGCTACCAGACCCCTACCACGGTGAGCCTGGCCGCAGTGACTTCGGGGCGGGCGGAGGAAGCCGCCTCCGGGCTCACCTCGTTCCTCAGGGGCCTCGGTGCCAGCAAGCCCGCGGCCCGAACCACCCTCGTCTGCCACTCCTACGGCAGCGCCGTCTGTGCCCGCGCCGCTTCCGGGGCGCAGGTCGCCGACATCGTCCTCCACGGAAGTTCCGGCACGGGCTTCGACAACGTCGCCGGTCTGCACACCGGCGCCACCGTCTGGGCCGGGCGCGGCAGCACCGACTGGATCGGAGACGTGCCGCACTACAAGGTCGAACTCGGCCCGCTCGCCGTGGGCTTCGGGACAGACCCGATCGCCCCGGAGTTCGGAGCGCGCGTCTTCGACGCGGACGACAGCGGCCACAGCGACTACCTGGACCCGGGCTCCCCGTCCCTGCGGAACATCGCGCAGATCGTCACGAGCCAGCCCGCACCCGACAAGCACCCGGGAGGGAACCGTGCGTGGCCTCGTTCGCCGGATCGGCGCCGCCACGCCGGCAGACAGGGACCGCGCCGTCGACGCGCCGCGCGCCTTCGCCATTCTGGGGGTGGTCCTGGGCCACTGGATGGTGACCGCGCTGGACGCCGACAGCGGCACCCTACGTGGCGCCAGCCCACCCCCCTACATGCCTGCATTCACCCCGCTCTCCTGGGTGTTCCAGGCCTTGACAATCTTATTCCTGGTTGGCGGTCTGGTGAGCGCGCGGAGCTACGTCTCCGCCTGGGCCAAGGGCATCGGATACGGGCGATGGCTCGGCACCCGGTTGAGCAGACTGTTCCGCCCCGTCGCCGTGGTGCTGGCGGTGTGGACCGTCGCCGTGGTCGTGATGCTCGCCGTCGGGGTCGACGACCTGACCCTGTACACGCTGTGCAAGCTGGTGCTGTCTCCGCTCAGGTTCCTGCTGGTCTTCGCCGTGCTGACCGCCCTGACTCCGCTCGCGACGCGGCTGCACCCGCTGTGGCCGTTCGCCGTCATGCTGCACGTCGACGTGATCCGGTTCGGGCTGGACGGACGCGAGTGGCTCGACTCGGTGAACGTGCTGGCCGGCTGGTTCGTCCCGTACTGCCTGGGGGCCGCCTGGGCACGAGGAGCGGTGCGCAGCCGGGTGACGCACTGGACGATGCTGCTCGGTGGCACCGCCGCCTGTGCGGGGCTGGTCGTGTGGGCCGGATATTGCCCCGCCATGGTCGGTGTCCCGGGGCACGGAATTTCCAACCTGGACCCGCCCAATCTGGCTTCCGTCACCCTCGGTGCCGCCCAGTGCGGTGCGGCCCTCCTGCTGCTCGGTCCGCTGCGCAGGGTGCTCGACCGGCCCGGGGCCTGGGCCGCGGTGGCCGTGGTCAACCTGTCCGCGATGACCATCTTCCTGTGGCACCAGACGTCGATGATTGCAGTGACCGCCATCGCCTGCTCCCCGTCCACGGACGCGCCTACCTCACCGAGGGCGCTTCCGGACCGGGCCCCAACCGTGAGTTCCCCCGCGCCGTTCCGGTGGCCACGCCGGTGCGGACGGTGGACGGCCTGTGCCACCACATGCGGCTGGACCGCGTCGACTTCATCAAGGCCGATGTCGAGGGGACCGAGGGGGCCGTTCTGTCAGGCGCCCGAAGCACCCTGCTGCGCCACCGGCCCTCCCTGCTGCTGGAGATCGAGGTCCGCCACCTGGAGAAGTACGACGTCCAGTCGGTCGAGCTCGTCAGCCGCTTGGGCCATCTCGACTACACCATGCATCGCTGGCGCAACGGCGGTTGGGAGCAGGTCTCCGAAGTGACGGATGACTGCCGGAACTACCTCTTCACCGTCCGCCCGATCTCCTCGAACTGAAGGAAACTCCACAACCATGGGCTCCACCCTTGTCATCACCAACGACTTCCCGCCTCGCCAGGGGGGAATCGAGACCTTCCTTCATGCCATGGCCACGCGGGTCCCGGACGACAATGTCGTTGTCTACACCTCCCACGAGCCGGGCGACACTGCCTATGACAGTAGCCTTCCGTTCCCCGTGGTACGGGATACCAGCCGCATGCTGCTCCCGACCGGCCGCGTCACGAAGAGGGCCGTCGAGATAGCCCGGGCCCACGGATGCGACCGGGTCTGGTTCGGGGCGGCGGCACCGCTCGCACTGATGGCGCCCTCCCTACGCGACAGCGGCGTACGGCGCATCGTGGCAACCACCCACGGGCATGAGATCTGGTGGGCGAAGGTACCCGGTGCCCGCCTGATGATGCGCCGGATAGGTGACGGCGTGGACGTCGTCACCTACCTCGGCAACTACACGCGCACCCGCATCGCACCCGCCCTCGGACCCCGCGCCGAGCTGAGCCGGCTCGTCCCGGCTGTGGACGCCGAGGTGTACCGCCCCGACGCCGCGGCCGGGGTCGCCCTCCGCGCTGAACTGGGCTTGGAGGGCAAGCGCGTCATCCTGTGCGTGGCCCGTCTGGTGCCGCGCAAGGGGCAGGACCGGCTGATCGAGGCCATGCCGCTGATCCGCTGCCAGGTGCCCGACGCGGTCCTGCTGGTCGTGGGCCAGGGCCCTGACGAGGAACGGCTGCGGGGGCTCGCCGAGCGCCACGGCGCCGACGCCGTGCGCTTCGTCGGTGGCAAGCGCCACACTGAGACCCCGGCGTTCTACGCGGCTGCGGACGTCTTCGCGATGCCCTGCCGGACGCGCAAGGGCGGCCTGGAGGCGGAGGGTCTCGGCATCGTCTTCCTGGAGGCGGCCGCCAGCGGCCTGCCCGTCGTCGTCGGTGACTCCGGCGGAGCTCCGGACACGGTGCTCGACGGGCGTACGGGCCGGGTGGTGGACGGCACCGACCCCAAGGTGGTCGCCGCCACGCTGACCCAGCTGCTGCTCGACCCGGAACGGGCGGCGCAGATGGGCGCCGCAGGCCGCCGGTGGGCGCAGGAGTCCTGGTCCTGGGACGAGTCGGCACGTCACCTGATGCAGCTGCTGGACCCCGAGCGCGAGCTGCTGTCCGCGCCCGGACAGGACGAGTGACCTGATTCAGAGATGCGTGAGCAGTAGCGCGATCTTGTGGAGGATCTGGTCGGCGATCCTGGTCCACTTGAACGGCCGGGCCTCGTCGTTCCAGACCCTGATCCAGTTTCGCGTGCGACCTTGAGATCGTCGAGATAACAGAACACCCCGCGCTCGGGGCAGCGCCGTTCCAGCCCCGCGAACCACCGCTCGACCTAGTTGATCCACGACGGGTACGTGGGGGTGAAGTGCAGCTGCAAACGGGGATGCGCGAGCAGCCACTTGTGCACCGCAGGCGCCTTGTGGGCGGAGAGATTTTCGCAGATCACGTGGACCGCCAGGCCCTTGTCGGTCTGGTGGTCGACCTCGTCGAGGAAGTCACGGAAGTCCACGGCCCGGTGCTGCGCGGACAGCTTCGTGACCGACAACGTCACGGATCTATCAGGAACGGGTCCGGGGAGACTTTGAACGTCTCGGTCCGCCACGGCTGCAGGCCGAAGGCGCGCCAGATCCGCACCCTGCGCGGTCGTCCGACGCCTGACCCAGTTACTCAGCACCTGCCGCTCGGTCTCGCTCAGAACCAGCGGCTCCAGCCTGTTGTCACCCAGAACCCTTAGCAGACCGAACCCGACCGGCACCCGTCGGCCGAACCCGTGAATTGGTACGCAGAGCGACCCACGTGGTGCCGAATCAACTCACGACCAGATAACCAGGGGCAGGACCGCAGGAAGCCAGCCCGACTCCCGCTGGGAGCGTTTTCCAAGTGTGCCCAGGAAAGTGGAGGCACCCGCCGAGGCGCGCCGGGTATAAGAACTGTGGACGCCCGACGCGCTGTTGTGCGACGGGACCTATCCTCTTGCTTCAGCCCCCAGGGCAAGGCTTTGCGTATTCATGACAATAGTTCAGTGAACCAGTGGGCGGTTTGGCATGTTTGAGGGTGGGATGGAGGTGGCTGGAGTCGGCGCGGAGCATCAGTAGGCCGCTCTCTGAGGGACGGCTCGATCGCGCTCGTCTAAATGCTCCGCGAACTCCAGCCAGGTGGCGGCATATTGGCGCGCCAAGTTCCCCACCAGTTCCCCGCAGTGCGGAGGTACGGCTTGGGTCAGCTGGTACCACTCCGCCGATGCGTTCTGTTGCAGGAGTCGCAGGAGGTGTCGTCCTTCCTCCTTGAGGCGCAGGGAGGGGTCTCGTAGGAGTTTGTCGAGCACCACAGCGGGATTCGGTGCAGGCGTCCGTGCCCTGCGGTCGGGCCGCAGGCGCCCGCCCTGCGCGGGCACCCTGACGGCTGCGTCTGCTCCGGCGTCGGCACCTGCCGGTGACTCGGTGGGGTGCGTGACTTCTGGTGTGTCTTGGTCGGCATGAGGCCGTACGGTTGCCGGCGGTTCGCCGGACTGGATGCGCTTGCGTACATCAGCCACGGTAGCGGGCGATATCTTCGCGAGCCGGGCCACTTCACGCAGCGAGGCGTGCGGATTCTCAGCCATGAGTTCGGCCGCACGCCATCGGCCATCAACGCTGTTCAGTGGACGGGCTCGCCCGTCGCGTCCGATCCGAACGCTCAACTGCGGCAGGTCGTCACTTGAACGGCGCCGGATTGTCGCAATCGCTTTCGCTCCCAGGCCCGAGGCCCGGGCGATGGCCCGGTCGGACATATGTGGATGTGACGCGATGATCCGGGATGCGGCGGCGCGCCGATCGGCTTGCGACAGCGGGAGGCCGTGGGCGACGTTGGCCCGAACTGCCAGAAGGAAGGAGTCTGCGGGGCTTCCCTCGAAGAATTCGACATCGATGCTGGTCTGGCCGCGGATCAAGGCAGCCAGGAGCCGGTGCATGCCGTCGATGACGCGCATGTCGGACTGGCGGACGAGGATCGGCGGGAGGGGGGTGTCGACCTCGGCCAGGCGAGCCACGTGCTCCTGGTCCGGACCCTCCAAGCGGGGAGATTCACCCGGCAAGAGCGTTGCGATGCTAACGGGGACAATCGTGCGGGCGGGGACTTCGTCGGGCGACGCGGCGACCGACGAGGAGGGTGGTGCGGGGAATCGTGACACCGCCGTGCCAGAGCCGGGCCTATTTGAGTCAGGTAGAAGCAATTTCAATTCACCCCGTACGTAGGAAATGTCGCTGATCGCGCGATTGGCACTCCTCGTGGCTCTGGGCGGGGCGCGACGGCAGCAGATGGCCGTGAGGTGCTGAAGGCCCGAGCGCAGGTCTCCACAGCGTCAGCCTGCACCTCAGTCATATCCTCACTCACTGGAAACACCATCGAGCCCGCCCTGGCCAAGGAGGCGTACTTCCAGGTCACCGACCTGCTCAACCTGGAAGTGGACCTGCTGTTCTTCGACACCGCCTCCACCTACTTCAAGACCGAGGACGGCGGACGCTCCTGGGACTGGCCGACTGCTCTCCGAGCCGGCCTCGACAAGGTGTGCAACATGTCCACGGTTTCGCCTCGGCACGACGATGTCGAACTCTTGATGCCTCGCTCGCCGTTCCACCATCCCTCCCGCACCGGCGCGCTTGCCGCGTTCCTTTGCGTGGACATCAGCGCAGGTTCTGCGGATGTCGGGGGCTCCCTTGAGGATGGGCGGCAACGCAAATGCGGCCAGCTCCCGGGCCCGCGCTAGCGCCTCGCTGGCACTGGCCTCGGGACCGATGACGAAGGCAACGCTGCTCTCCTTGGTGAAAGGCCACAGAGATCCGGTTGCCCGCTGGTCAAGCGGCTCACGTTCCGGCGGCGAGATTGTCACGTCTGTCCGTCCCGTCAGATGATCGATTGGTGCACGGCGAGAGCACGGGCCGTACCCACCCGCACCGACCGGCCGAGTGTGTCATTGAGTTAACAGTGACGTAGAGTGTTTACGCAAGCCGGATACTGATTCGAACGAGTCCAGCAACCGGAAGGTGAACAGAGGGTGATGTCCCCCTCTATGTGCTGGGCAGAAGCGGCATGAATGTGCCGAAACGGAATCGAAAATGCCGGGACATGGTCAGGCCGCGGGGAGAGGAGAGACGATGGGCGATGACCTCAAGGGTGAGCCTCGTACCCTTCAAGAGAAGATCATTTACCTGCTGGACCACGCCTTCCCCGACGGCACCCCAAGCGACCGGGAGTTCTGCCGGATCGTCGAAAGCCAGGGCGGGGCCCTCTCGCACAGCTACTTCGGCAAGATGCGGAAGGGCCAGATCACCGAAGTCCGCGACGACACCCTGCAGGCGCTCGCGCTCGGCTTCGGCATCTCCAACTGGCGCTTCTTCAAGGACGAGTCGGAAGTGGTCGAGGAGGTCATGGCGGGACTGGCGCTCCTCGCCGGCACCCGGACAGGTGACATCAGCGGCCTCGCGGGACGAGGTGTCGGCGACGCCGGCCTGTCGCCCGACCTCCTTGAGTTTGTGCTCAGCCAGGTCCGCGCATACCAGCAAGGGGACAGCAGGCCCGGGGGGGAAACGTGACGAACATGTGTTCGTATGCGGCCAGTGCACTCCGCTCCCCCCCCGCGAACCAGCTCGTCCCTGCAACCAACGACCGAGGCGCAAATGTCCCTGCGGAAGCTGCGTGAAGCCTGTGAGGACGGGCTGGCCGACCTCCCCATCCCGCCGAAGTTCAGCATCCCTGCCCTCGTACGCAACATGGAACAGGCCCGCGGCCGCCGGATCCTCCTCGTTCCCCTGCCTGACCAGGTGGTCAACCCGAACACCGCATGCGGTCTACGCGTGAAGGCCCCTGACTTCAGCATGATCCTTTTTCGCAGGCGGCCGACGACCAATCAGACCGACCACGTTGTCCTGCACGAACTCACCCACGAGTGGTTCGACCACGGCGGCACGCTCGGCATGGCGGACATGCAGCAGATGCTCCCCGCCTTCAACCCGACCCTGCTCAAGCGCTTCGTGGCGGACCGTCCCATCCAGGCTCGCGCCAACTACGACAGCGACGACGAGAAAGTTGCCGAACTCGGGGCGCACCTGATCCCCCGCCTGGCGCGGGCCGTACCGAGCGACGACATGCTCGGCCGCCTCGGTGACACCCTCGCTCATCCAGTCGGCGGCCGCCGTCGACGGAGCTGGTTACCCAATCCGTTCACCTCTCGCTCCTAGTTCCAAGGACTCCCGTGCTCGAGATAGCCGGCTACGCCGTAGCCGCCCTGATGACCGCTGTCGCCGTCTGGCGCGCGCTCGGCGGGGCAGACGCCCGCCGCCGATCCCTATGGGGATGCTTCGTCGGCTTCTCCATCGCTCTCTGGACCAAGACGGAGTTCGTCCGCCGCGGGCTCAACCACAGTGCGATCACGGACGGGTCGATCCTCGTCAAGCACTACTCGGCCGGCGCGGCGATCCTGGCGATCCTGTACTACATCGTCGCCGTCTACGGGCAGTACCCACCCGACGGCGACATGGCGCGGGCAGTACGGGTATCCCGCTTCATCCAACGCGTCGCCTCCAAAACAGCCCTGTCCGCCTTCGTGCTGATGGCGGTCATGTTCTTCACCATCGTCGACCGCTCCAAGCCAAGTGACCGCTTTTTCGCGGAGCACGCCGGGCAGTGGGGCGCCACCGCCTACATGACCGTCTTCTACGCCTACCTCGGATCCGCCTCCGCGATCTGCCTCTACCAGTGGGCCGGAGCGTTCCGCCGCGAGGACCGCACACTGCTGCGCGTCGGACTCGGGATGATGGCGTTCGCCATGACCCTCGGCGTCGTCTACACCTTCGGCCGCATTCTGTTCATGTGGGCCTGGCTCGTTGACCAGCCCAGCTACGACACCGCCTTCGACGTCGACACCAGCACCGAGGCAATGCAACAGCTCCTGTTCGTGTTCTTCGCGCTCGGTGTGTCGGTCCCAGCATCAGAGAACGGGCTGCGCCGTGCGCGCGCCTGGTGGGCTCTGGCTCGCCTCTACCCCATGTGGCATGAACTCATGGCCGCATACCCCGGCTTGCCCATGGAGGCACCGCGGTCACGGTTCAGCGAGCTGACCCGCCGTGACATCGACGCTGATCTGCAGCTCAACCGCTGGGTGCACGACATGGCCGATGTGATCGAGAAACTGCGCCACCACGTTCCGGACGGTCTGATGAACGCGGCCCAGAACCTGTCGGACCGAGGCGGTCCCGCCGTAGCACAAGCGTATTGGATCAAGGCAGCCCTTGCAGCCAAGCAGCAGGGAACCCCTGCTGGCCCGGTGGCAGCATTCGAACAGCAGCAGGCCGCCGACCAGGACGACGAGACCGCATGGCTGCGCCGCGTCGCCAAGGCGTACAAGAGGACCACTATCACTCGGGCACAGAACCTGCTCGCCGCCGCCGGAGCCTCTGCATGACCACCCACGACAGCACCGTCGACCACCCGACCGCTCGCACCGTGACCGACGTTCTCCAGCCCCGCAACATCCTCCTCGTCGGCATGACCGGGACCGGGGCCGCTGCCGGCGGCTGGAGCGGCATCCTCTGGGGCCTGCTCGCCGCCCTGTGCGCGGGCATCATCCCCGCCACCTACATCGAGTGGCAGCGCAAGCGCGGCACGTGGGGTGACCGACACGTCGTCGATCGAGCCAAGAGGACCCCGATCTTCTTCGTCATCCTCGGGTCGATCGGCGCCGGGTCGATCATCATGGTCGTGGGCCATGCACCGACCGGCATCCTCATCGCGATGCTCGCCCTGTGGGCGATGACCGTGGGACTCCTGGCCGTCAACAACGCCGGAAAGTGGAAAATCAGCGTGGACAGCGCCGTCGCCTCGGCCGTCCCGGCGATCCTCATGTGCGTGCACTCCCCGTGGTGGCTGCTCGCATACGTCCTCACTGCTGCTGTGTGCTGGTCCCGCGTCGCGCTGGTGTATCACACCGTCGCGCAGACCGTGGCCGGCGCCGCTCTCGGCGCCGCCACCGCCGTCCCCTTCCTTCTCACATGATCGCGCTTCGCGTCGACCCCGGGCCGGCCGGGGACCACGCGACGCAACCCACCACGAGACCACCTACAACCGCGGTCATGCCCCACGTTGACCTCCCTGCCCCGAACCCGCCCGTCGTGAAGGACACGCTGCCCCGACACATCGCCTTCATCGCCGACGGCAACCGCCGGTGGGCCAGCCGCCAGGGCCTGACCGTCGAGGACGGATACGAGGCAGGGGCCGCGGCCGTCCACCGCGCCCTCGCTCAGTGCCGGGCCCTGGGCGTGCAGGTCGCGTCCGTGAACAGACACGGAAACTGACGGGCACGAGCTAAACTTGGGCATCGGCTACGACGGCCGCGGTGATATCGAACAAGCTGCCCGCACTGCCGCTTCCCTCTGCCCCTACCAGGAGGGTGCTCTCCTCGGCATAGAACGGCACCTGGCCACCGCTGGGCAGCCCGACCCGGACCTCGTCATACGAACCTCCGGCGAACGCCGGCTTTCCGGCTTCCTGCTGTGGCAATCTGCCGACGCCACCCCGCACTTCGACTACCGCATGTGGCCCGAATGGAACGACAGCGCACTCCTAATGCCCTCGCCGCCCACGCCACGCAGACTCGGCCGCTGACCGTCCGGCGCCAGCATCGCAACGCCGCACGCAAACGCACCAGAGCCCGGCCAGTCAGATGACCAGCCGGACTCTGAGGGGCATGCGTCAACGGCGCGGTAGACGCACATCCATCGTGTAGAGGCGCGTCGTCTGCGCCGCGCTCTCATCGTCGTCGGTGACCATCAGCACCTGGAGCCGGTCACCACACTGCTCGGTGACAGCCAGGCCCTCGACGTTGTCGATCAGAGGGTTCACCTGGTCGGGCACCTGCGACACCGCGCGGCCGGCTGGGCAGTTGTCCAGATCCGCAAGCAGCGTCCGGCCCATGAAGTGCACGCCTCGTTGCCCACTGGTGAGCGAGGCGACGCCGGCCACGTCACTCGCCCCATTGGGGTCGGCCAGGTAGAGCTTCGCGGTCCAACCGACATCCGCAGCGAACGACCGCTCGAGCACCAGATACCTGCCATCCCGGGTCGCAGCGATCTCGGAGATGCCGTAACCCGTCTCGGCCACGTAGGAGTACTGCGGCCCGACTGTGAACTCACCGCTCCGCTTCCGCTCCCAGGTCTGGAAGCGGCGGGTGTCAACGCCGTCGCTGCGCAGCCATCCCTCCATCGAGGCCGTGAGGCTTCGGCCGGTGTGATCGAGCGTCAGGCCCTCGAAGGTGCGATTGCGGATACCGCCCCCGGGCGCGGCAATGGCCAGATTCGCCGGCACGGGCAGCCGCGCGAGCAGCGTGCCATCCGCGGAGTAACGGCGCACCGACGGCTCCGTCTCGGACGACACCAGACGTGTGCCGTCACGGTCGATCACGAGACCTTCCGAATCCAGAGGCTGGCCCGACTCATCAGCCAGAGACACCACGGACTCCGGCGTGAGCCGGCGGTCCAGACCGAACACCATCGAGCGGTCTGAGAGGGCCGAGACGCGCCCCCGGTCGTCCACGGCCAGTGAGGACAAGTTGCCCACGTACGTACCCTGAAAAGTCGTCTTGTTCAACGCGTCTGAGAAACCACGCACGGCAACCTGCGCGGAGCAGGAAGAGGCATTTGTCTGAGCGGCTTGGGCCGGGGAACTCAGCCCCGTCAGCGAGGCGGCTACAACGGCCGCGGCGAGGAACGTTCCCCCGATGGTGCGTATCTGCATGATGGGAACCTATCGAACAGTGGCACAAGGCACCGCCAAGATCATTCTTGCCCAATTGGGCAACCACGCCAGGCCGTTACGGGTGACGCACGAGGCTTTTACGGCCTGCAGCAGCGGGAAGTCCGTGGCGGCGACATCGAGCCGATGGCCACCCGCCCGTTGACCCGCCGGCTGGAGGGGGTCCCGAGTCTGTTGACCGTGGACGTCGAGTCCTTCGTCGAAGGGATCGTCAACCAGCACAACCTAGTGGCCATGATCCGGGAGGCCGTCCGGGGCCTACGCCGGGCCTCGCTCTCGTTCCGCGGCCTGGCACCCACCGATGCCGACACCTGGGACCTGAGCTGGATGAACTTGCGGTCCACGGCACTGGGCGGGCGCCGCTACCGGCCGGGGCAGGTCGACGCGTCGGCCGTCCGTCAGCCGTGGCTCCGGGAAGTGATCAAGACATGGGCCGACACCGTCAGCCTGGACAGTGGCGAGTTCAAGCGGGTGTTCTAGTCCAACGCTGTCGGACTCGCCCCATCGCCCATGCAGCCGCCGAGATGAGTGTGTCAATCGCTGGCGCAGGTTCGGTGAAGCCGGTCTGCAGGACCGTTCGTCGGTGCCGCGCTGCAGTCCAAGCGCCACCCCGACGTGGGTCACCGCGCAGGTCGAGACGTGGCGACGAGAGCATCCTGCTCCTGCTCGAGGGCCGAGCTGACGCCAGTTCGTGTCTCGTCGCTACGACGCGGGCTCCGGCCAGCTGATCCGCATCTGCTGGTTGACGGCTGTGCTCGTCGCCCCGGCGCCATGCTGGGGTTCCGGGGCGACGGGCGATGGGGTCAGTCGGCGGTGGTGACGGTGACCGGGGTGTTCGGGCAGTTTGCGGCGAGGTTGGTCAGGTTCTGCTGTTCGGCCGGGTCGATGGTGAGGTTCCAGCGGAGTTTGATCGCCGTCCAGTCGGCCACGTACCGGCACACCACCGCGTCATCAGGCAGCCACTCGGACACGTCCTGATCTGCTTTCTGGCGGTTGGAACGTGCGGTCACCGCTACCAAGGCGCGGCTGTCTGCGAGGTCGTTGGCGTACCGCTCGCGCCGCTTGCTGGTCCAGGCCGAGGCGCCCGAATCCCAGGCCTCGGCGAGCGGGATGAGGTGGTCGATGTCCAGGCCACGGGCGCCCTCGACCTCCTGGTCGTCGTACCAGGAGTACCAGCGCCCGCCGTTGAGGGTGCACCGGCCGGTCACCTGAGGCGCCACCGTGGCCTCTTCCAGCAGTACCTCCGACCGGGTCGAGCACCCGTCGCGGTCGGCATCGATCCAGTGGTTGAACAGATCCCGGTCGTAGCCGCTGCGGTCCTCCTCGGCCACCGGCAGGGTGGCGACGGCTGAACGCAGGGGGAGAATGATGTCCTCGGCCTGAGCGGGGCTGGCGGTAGCGAGCGCCGCCGCGGCCAGAACTCCTGCTAGACCAATACGAATTGCGAGCTTCATGCCCTGAACATGGGCGGATGACCACGGTCCATGCCGTCGGAGACAAAAGATGCCCCGAGGGAGTGAACGGACACCATCGTGATGACTCCGGGCCCGTTGTGCCTCTGGCGCTGCAGCCGCGATGGGCGCCTGAAGTCAACCGGTCGGCGTGAACTCAGCGTTGTCGCGCTACGCCTGCCGAGCGCGCCGTCTCGTATTCAGCGGTGAGGAGAAGCCGGGCGGGCACCAGTAGTGCGCCCGATCGCAGCCCATTGCCCTATTGGCCCCCTCTTCACCCATTCAGGGGGTACGCCCCTCATGGGCCGCTCCATACCGTGGCGAAAACGCCCGTTGGGCTTTGAGCCCGGGAGGAAGCATGCAACCTATCCGAACCCGTTTCGCTGCCCTCATCGCGGCGGCCCTTACCTGCCTTGCCGTTGCCGTGATCACCGTGCAGAGCCAGGCCACCACGGCCGTCGCCCAGGGGGCCGCGCCGGCGGCTGCCCGGTCAGCGCAGATCGACTGCCCCGACGGCTACGTGTGCATCTACCCCGAGATCAACTTCGGCGGGCAGCCGTGGGTGAAGCGGGCCGTCGACGGCAGCGTGAAGGACTTGCCCTCCGCCATCCGCGATCGCGGCAGCTCGGTGCGTAACGAGTCCGGTCGCACCGCACGCATCTACGAGAAGCGCAACTACTCCGGCCGGTGGGTGTGCGTCACCAAGAGCGGCGGATCGATCCACGACCTGCGCGGCTACAACCTCAACGACCAGACCCGTTCCCTGCGCATCAACCGCAACGACTGCGGCTGACAACTCTCGGGTCCGGCGCAGGGGAAACGCGGACCGCAACCGGGGAAGAATCCGCATCCGCAAGTCCATCTGTGTGGGCCTCCAAGGCTCAGTGGCCGACCAACCGGAGCTCCCGGCTGCAGGCGGAACTGTGCTGGACCAGCGGCCGCCCTATCGCGGCCGCTGGCGGGCCGATTCCGCCCTGCGCGTCGCCGTTATCGCGTTCCACCTGGAGCGGGCTGGTCCGGCTCTGGTTCGGTTCCAGTCGGCGGCTCCCCGGCAGCCGCGTTGGGAGTTGCTCCTCGTCGGACGGGGTGGGCGGCTCAGCGGCGGGCCCGCTCCGCAGCCGAACGGGCACGTTCGCGGCTGTCGCCAACCCGGGACAGCACCGGCTTCTCGGGCCGGGGACCGGTACCTAGGGCCGCGGCGGGTGCTGCTCACTGCTTGCTCCTCCCTGGTGATCCGGGTACACCGCGGTCCCGTAGGTCGCTCAGGTTTGGGAGCTGGACGGCTGATAGTTCGGCGTTCAGGTCGGCCTCGGCGGTGGTCTTGCGATGAGGGGGGGCGCCGTGGCGGATGCCGGGAGCGGCGTCTGAAAGCCGTAGCAGAGAACCCGGCGAGCGATTTTTCACGCTGATCACCGTACGGCGGGCGCGGGGGCAGCAGTTGGGGCGTGAGGCGGACCGGGAGGGGTGGCCGTCGACGGCGCGCGGCCTGTACTGCGTCACCGTCCTGCACATGCTGGTGATCGTGGCCTACCTGGAGGGATAGCCCCGCCAACGGCTACATGCAGGCGATCATTCTCCGGCGCCCTCTCGGCGTACGGTGGGGCGGCGTCGCAGGGCCTTGTCCGGGCGGCAGACGTCGCACCATGCGATGGCTTTGCGTGCGAGCAGGTCGACGGCGTCGTCGGTGGTGATGCGGTCGTGGCTGTCCCGGGCCTGCCAGCAGTCGCGGCGATGCAAACGGCGGGCAGGATCACTGACCGCGTGCTGGTGGAGCTTCTCGACCACCCACTGCCTGCCCGCGATAGCGCCCTCCGTCGGCACTGGCGAGTAGTCCTCGCCGGGGATCTGCGCGATCTCGTCGGCCTCGACGCTGATCGGGGTGGGCGCGCCGGTGGTCTTGGTGGTGCCGTCAGGCCCTTCGTGTCGAGCGGGAAGGATGGCTTCGCACTCGTACCACCAGCGGCCGTCCACGGTGCGGGTGCGTCCGAGGACCACGACGTCCAGCTGCTGGCCGTCGGGGAGTGTGGCCCTGGCCCATGGCCCGGCCTTGGCTCGCCACTTCTCCCTCGCATCCATAATTCGGATTCTAGTTCGAATGCTGCGTAAGGGCTGGCCAGGGGCGTCCCGTCCGGGCTTGGCCTAGGCTGGAGCCGAACCCAGGGGGGCACCTGGGAGGTACGTCATGCCCCGTCCAGTGTGGTCTGGTGCCGTGAGCTTCGGCCTCGTGACGATCCCGATCAAGGTTCTGCCAGCCACCGAGGACCACAGCATCAGCTTCCGGCAGATCCACACCACCGACGGTGGTCGGATCCGGTACCGCAAGGTGTGCGAAATCGAGGACCGCGTACTCGACCAAGACGAGATCGGGCGCGCTTACGAAGAATCCCGCGACCAGCTCGTCCCCATCACCGACGAAGAGCTGGACGACCTCCCATTGCCCACCGCGAAAGCAATCGACGTGCAGGCGTTCGTCGATGCCGAGCGTCTCGACCCGATCCGGTTCGGCCGCCCCTACTATCTGCAGGGCGACGGCGCGGTCGCCGCCAAGCCGTACACGCTCCTACGCCAGGCGCTCCAGCGCAGCGACAAGGTCGCCATCGCGAAATTCGCCTGGCACAACCGCGAACGGCTCGGCGCACTCCGGGTCGTCGGCGACGCCATCGTGCTCCAAGCGCTCCACTGGGAAGACGAGATCCGCTCGAGCGAAGGGCTCGCCCCTAAGGGCATCGAGTTGTCCGACGCGGAAGTCGACGAAGCCATGGAGCTGATGGAGATCATCGGCGGCACCGATATCAGCCAGTACCGCGACCAGTACCGGGAAGCCGTCGAGTCCGTCATCTCGGCCAAAGCCGAAGGCCGCGAGCCGCCCGAGACGGAGGCACCGGCCGAGCCCAAGGGGCGGGTCGTCGACCTGATGTCCGCCCTCCAGGACAGCGTGCGCGCAGCCAAGGAGAACCGCGGCGAGACAGGCAGCGAGGGCGAGGTGCGGGAGATGCGGCCGAAGAAGAAGACCGAGGCCAAGAAGCAGACAGGAAAGAAGACCGCCAAGAAGGCCCCGGCGAAGAAGACGGCCCGGAAGCGGTCGGCATCCTGACCGCACGACGCCCCGCCTCAGCGAGACGGGGCGTCGCAACCACTCAACTCAGCACATCTTGGAGTCGGCCCTGGGGCTGTTGTACGAGCAGGAGTCCCGGAACGCGCCGCTCGGCGTGCGGAGTGTGGCCGTGTCCTTGTCGTTGTTCCACACGTAAGCCCCGCGCCCCCAGTAGACGTGGCCAGCGCTCTGGCTGCCACGGCCGGTGTGAACCTTCACCGTCTTCCCCGCGCTGACCCGGTAGGAGGGGAAGGTGTACTTGTAGCCGGTGGCGTCGCGGAGCGTGTAGCCCTTGAGCTGCACGGCCCTGCTGGTGCTGTTTTTGATCTGCACGTACTCGGCGTTGAGGCTGCTGTTGGAGCGGGTGTCCGAGCCGGGTGAGTCGTAGTAGACCTTGTACAGGTGGATCGAGCCGGCGGCCTGCGCCTGGGTGGGCAGCAGAGCGACGCTGGCGGAAGCCGCTGCGGCAACAGTGGCGGCGAGCATGCGGGTACGAAGCAAGACTCGTCCTCGTGATCAGGCCGGGCACCCCCCATGGTCCCGGCGAGGACGATCACACTACGGGTACAACGGCATCAACGGGGTACTGTTACCGATCCGGGACACGCAGTGCGAGCCATTCGAAACCGGCAGACACTTGTCGGCCTCCCATAAGGAGGCCGGGAGAGGCGTTCCGAACGTCCGCCCTGTCGCAGCTCAGGCACGAGACGGCACTCTTCCAGGAGTCGCCAGCCGTTGACCCGCTCAGGGCCGTACTCCACATGGAAAACGCCGGGAGGAACTGCCTTGCCAGCCGTACCGGGCGAGCTATGGCCGAGGCGCAGCCACTGTGGCAACGCTCCGAGCGCATCGGCCTACCAATCCGGTGGGACATTGACTTGCTGCCCTGGACTGGACCCGATGAGTGGGGCTTTGTGAATCATGCCCAAGACTTCGAGCATGCCGACATCGATCCGCGATTCCGAGCCCATCCAGGCTGATCCACGAATGCTTCCGTCGTTTGGCGATCACGACGTGTCGAGTCCTCCTGCCGACGGGCAGTGGTGCGTGGGTGTGTTCAGTGGCGGGTCGATTGGAGGCGGGTGATGCGGTCGAGGTCGCCGGTGAGAAGGTCGCTGTGGCTGATGGCGAAGTCCCCATTGAGCAGCATTTGTCCTTGGTCGTAGTGCCGCCCCACGACGGTGGTGGGGCGGAAGCTGCGCAGGCTGTGGCGCATGTTCTTGGAGTAGTTGACCGGTTCGCCCCAGTCGGAGGGGGCCTGATCGGTGGAGAACAGGACCCAATGGTCCACGGACACGGTGGCCTTGAGATCTGGCGCTGCTCCGGTATGGCTGTCTAGCGCCGGTACAGTCAGCTGGTCGGGGTCAAGGGGCGCGTACCACAGCAGGAGAGGCTTTGCCTGTTGTGCGTCGGCGTTGTCGAAGCAGCACACGGCGATGGTGTGGTCGGGGAAGTGGTCGGCGTAGAACTGCAGGAGACCCGGTGCGAGGCTTGGGCGCCGGTGTGGTGGCACCTGGTGCAAAGCGGCGGGGATCATGGTGGGGTCGGCGGCCAGGAGCACTGTGTAGACGTCGTGGTCGAAGACCTGGACGGGCCGCGGTTCGGCGCTCATCCAAGCCATGTCGTCGACTTCTGCCGTGAGGGGGTTCGACTGCGGCGACCATGCGGCGCAGGACGTCACGGGTGCGGCCGGGGGAGAGGAATTGCCTGGGAGTGAGCTATCGCGTGGGCAGGTGCAGCAGCATGGCGTTCGGGCCGTCCGTAAGGTTGACGGCGGTGTTCTGGTAGCCCATGACGTGGATGAGGCCGTGCACGGGATGGTGCTGCCGCCCGCAGTACACGATCGTGCCGGAGAATGCGGCTTCACCTGTGGAGATGCACATGGCGGCACGGGGTACTGCCTCCCGCAACACGCCCGCGGCCGCCCGTGAATCAGACACCTCCATCATCGGTGAGCTGGTCAGCCGATCTCCTCGCACTCCAGGAACTCGGCAGGCTCACCCTCGCCCTCGCCCCAAACACGTATTGCTGTCCGGCGGCATGCGAGGCCTGACCATCGACGAGCGTGGTGAGCTCGCCCCAAACGCGAGGCCTCCCGGACGCCGGCTCGTACCTCCCCAGGCGCTCGCCTTGACGGTCATCTGCACATACGCAGCCGGTCCCGGAGATACTCGCGGCGCGACGTTCTGGGCGGGTCGGAGGAGGCACGCGGGAAGGAGTGCTGGTGCGGCGTGGGCGGCGCCGGTGAGGGTGAGGCTCAGTATCCCTCCCATCGCGCCGCGAGCGCCCGACAGCATCGACGCCCCTCTGATCACGGCTGGCCGAGGACGGCCGGGACACCTGCACCGACCTCGCCCGCCACACGGACACCACCCCGCTCACTGTCCCGCCGACGATTCGATGCTCTGGTACGCGGCCAGGTCGTGCGCCTCGCGACCGGACTCGACCTCGCCCTGCTCTGCGCCCACGCCGAGGCCCTGCTGCGCATCGCCGTGCGACCCGGCGCACGGTTGCGGCGGGTACCAGGACGTGTTCGTGGGACCGTCGTGGCCGGCAGGAATACGACCGCAGGGGGCGTAGAGGACTGAGCCCTGAGCAAGCGCCGCATCGGCTCCATTGGGTGACTCGGGGCAGACGGCTTACGGTGCCAGCTTTTCCTGCAGCGTTCTGCGGAGTGCGCGGTTTACTGCGGGATTCCGCCCGGGCCTGTATGGCTCGATGGGCTGGTAGCCGTGTGAGCGGTACAGGCGGAGGGCCGCCAGGTTGGCGACGCCCGTCTCCAGCTGCATGTGGGTGACGCCGAGCAGCTGGGCGTCGGCTTCCAGCCGGCGCAGGACCTGCCGCCCGAGAGACTTCCCGCGGGCGTCCGGGCGTACGTACATGCGCTTGATTTCTGCGGTTCGTGGGCCCAGGAGGCGCCATCCGCCGCATCCGGCTGCCTGCCCGGATGCGTCTCGGCCCAGGAGGAAGAGCCCGTCGGGTGGGGTGTAGTCATCGGCGGGCGTGTCAGCGGGATCGTCAGCGAAGCCGTACATCTGCACCTGCGCGACGTGGAGCTGCAACAGGAGCGGCTGCACTGAGGGATCGTCGTATCGGATCGGCGACACGGTCCAAGTAGGGGAGAGGCAGGAGTTGTCGAGGGGCGAGGCCATACATTTGATGGTGCCGAGTCTGCGGTCTCGATGACATCGGTGCGTCCGCCGGGGGCGGACGTCGCGCCGGCATTATCTGGCTGCGTTCACGTTAGCCACATCGTCGACGAGTGTCATCAACAGTGATCGGCGCCCGCCAAGCTCGCGGATGTTCACGAGAGGGGACGTCACAGGGCCAGGGTCGCCCTATCGCTCCGGATCAGCCCGGAGGGAGTGGCGAGCGCGGAGCGGCACCGATCTGGTGGGCCGGGGTGGGGAAGCCTATCCGGGCAAAGCCGTGGGTCAGGTCACGAGACGGTGAGTGAGGTGGAGGAGTTCCGGTAGTCGCAATGTCGGGTTGCCGAAGCCTGGGAGGGGGACATGGAGTTGCTCGGTCCACCGGGCGGGAATGGTGTCCAGCCCGTAACAGGCTCCGGCGAGGCCACCGGTGACTGCGGCGACGGTGTCCGTGTCGCCGCCGAGGTCGATCGCGGCCCGTACAGCCTCTTCGAACGTGTCGGTGGTGCGTAGTGCCCACACGGCAGAGCCCAGACAGGGCCACACAGCGCCGTTGAACTCGGTGGCCTGCTCAGGGTGCCAGCCGGGAGCGAGGACGGCCGCGTACCGGTCCCGGTGATCGGGGTGCACCAGGTCCAGGATGTCCGGGAGCGCGGCAAGAGGATCGTCACCGTGCAGCGCGAGGCGCAGGAGTTCGTGGAAGACAGCGGTGCCTTCCCAGGTGGCGCGATCGCCATGCGTGAGGGCAGCGATACGCCGTGCCGCATCCATAGTGACCTCCTGTCCGTCTCGGGCGAAGTAGACCGCTGCTGTGGAGGCCCGCATCAGCGATCCGTTGCCAGCCGCCCGCAAGTTGACCTGGAAGTGGATGGCAGCGGCCAAGTCCCAGGGCATGCCGTTGGTCAACACGTCCTCGGTCTGCAAACCGATGTCCTTCGGCCCGGACGCCGCCCACCGCTGAAAGCGGGCAAAGATGTCCGGCAGATCCAACCGGCCCTGCTCGATCAAAGACTCCGCGACCAGCACCGCCATCTGCGTGTCGTCCGTCGCCTCACCCGGATCCCAGCCACCTCCACCGCACATCTCGCCGCCGATGCCGCCTACCGGGAAGCGGACAGAGAACACGCCCGCGGGGCCGAACTCGAACGGAGCTCCCAGCGCATCGCCCACCGCCGCGCCAACGACCGCGCCAGCTGCCCCCTCGCTCCAGTCCACTCGACCAGGCTACTTAGTCCGAGAAGGATGCGGTGGTCAGCTGGCTGAGCCACGGCACAGTCAAGCTGAGTGGCGGAAGTTGGGTGGCTAGCCACCTGCGCCGCGCTGGCGGTCCGGCTGCACCAGCACAAGCAGCTGAGATAGCTTGTTGAAAGCCGGATAAGTTATTACACGAGGCTGCTTGGTGCCACATCAGATAGAAGGTAGTGCCTGATTGTGAGTGGCGCAGTTTGTGATGAAGGACACAATGTGACTGTTGGTGATGATTAAGGCACCATTTGTTGAGGTGATGCAGTGTGGCGGTGGTCGACGGACCAACTGACGTGACGGTAGGTAACCAAAAGCGTGGGTTGTGGGGGGCAAGTGCCGAGGCACCCACTTTTCGGAATCACATTCGATACGTAGTCTCGGGCCCGCCTTCAGGGGCTGTGGTGCGTCTGAACCGGGGGGTTCAAAATTTCGGACGTCTCTTCGCGCAGCCCTGATTCGGGATCACTTCATGGGAGGGGACACGTATGACCACAAGCCGGAGGTCTGGATTACGCGCCGCTATAGCGGCCGCTTCTGTCGCTGCTTTGGGGCTGATTGCCCCGCAGGCGGCCACTGCTGACACAGCACAGCCTGGCGTCAAAATCTCTTCCAGGGCTGACGCCACCACGCGTGCGATCGCTGCACAAGATCCTCAGCCGGTTCGAACGATGGCCACTGCCTGTGGATCAGGCTACGAGCTTTACAGTGCCGAGAGACTGCCTGACGAGCGGAGATTCGGGACCCTTTTCATCTACGTCAAGGGTGGTACCGGTCCGAAAAACTACGCTTGCGCGCTGTTCGACAACAACCTCGACGGCGCCCGGCATATGAAGCTCAAGATCTGCGAGAACAAGGTCTCCAGCCCTAGGTGCCAAACCGACGAGGGTAACTTCACTCAGTACGCTGGCCCGGTGCGGATGGACAACTGTCCGCGGATCACGGCGGTCATGAAGAACAGCAGCGGCGTGGCGATCATCGATGCGGTACGCGGCCCCTTCTGCGGCTGAGGAACCAACAGTACCTCCGCACGCCGGAACTGTGCGTCGACCGCACGACAAGCAACTTCCCCAGTCACGCTTCCTATCAGTGGAACGGAACCATGCACACATCGGCACCACAGCCCGCCCTCACGCGCCGACGGCCGGGAGCGCGCGGTTCGGCGCTCACTCTCACCGTGCTGATGTTGTCAGCAGGCGTTCTCACCACTGCTTGTGGCGCCGACGGGGATGACTCAAGCGCTGCCACCGCACCGCCCTCGAGGGCATCGATGGCCCCGGAATCGCCCTCTTCAACGGTCACTTCCAAACCTTCCGCATCAGCGGCAGGAAGCACTCCCACTGCTCAGACAGCCGAGCAGCGAGCGCAAGAGGAGGCGGGCCGGGAACGGGCTGCAGCGGCTCCCAGCGGCGTCCCGGTCACGCCGGGGCAGAGTAAGGAGGGCGAGAACTTCAGCCACCCTGTGACTACCCGGGGGGACGTGACGGTCTTCAAGCCCGTCCGCAGCGGATCCGCTCTGACCGTGCCGGTAAAGATCACAAACCATGGCGATCGACGTGCGTTCTACGAGGTCGCCGTCCGGGTTACCGGAAACCAAGGATTCGACGCGACGGTTCACATGAAGAGCGAAGTGGTCGGCTTGTATCCCGGCACTTCATGGCCCACAGAACTCACCGCGCGGGACCCCGGGAGCCCGGTCCCGGGGAACCCTCAGGTGACCATCGTAAAGAGCACAAAAACGGAGAAGTTCAGCTGACGCTGAGGCGGCTCCCGCGTCAATAGGATGCGGGAGCCGCCACGTCGGTAACCCCTCACCGTACTTACGTGCTCAGGCGGGAATGCACGCACGCCAACCTGCATCGCGAGCCCGCGGACTATCGGCTAAACCGGCCGACCCAGGGATTCCGACGAATTTCCCTTCCTGCGCCTCCGCCGGGCGAACCACAACGCCTACTCAGCGCCCTTTCGCCTGAACATAATCCGTGTACACGCGCGGAAGTGGGGGCGAAAATGCATCCATACGTACGGAGTTGAAGCATGAGACGAAGCAGACGCAGACGTGCTCGCTTATCGGTGACCGCAGCTGTCACCTTGGCGCTGGTCGCCGGCGCCACCACCACCCAGGCGTTCGCATCCGACGGCCCAGCCGTTCCGGGGAACGCCGCAAACGGCTGGAGCAGCCCCGCGGCGGACGATGCGGACAGCGCCAAGTCTGCGGACCGGCCGCAGGCGGTCCCCGCCAAGGACCGCACGGCGACACTCGGAAAGAACTACCGGACATCGAATGACACAGCGTGGACAACCTCAGGAGACGGCACGGGATTCCACCTCCTGACCGCTGTGGAGAAGGACGGCTACCGGTGGCGGACGGCCGCGTCGCTGTCGGAGACCGGGTTCGACACGGACACATGGATCGGCAACGCATGCGTCACCGCGTCCGGGAAGTACGCCGCCGTCGCCTATGCACCGCGGACGTTCACGAACAAACCCGAATTGGTGACGCACGGTGCGTTCACGGCCATCGTCGCACTGGACAGCGGGGCAATCACCAAACTGCCCTTCCAAGCAACGCTCGGCTACTTCTCCCCAGGATGCGGCCAGGGGGATGACGCGGTGTTCACGGCGCTGACGGACGACTCGGCCGAGAGCGAGACAACCCGCCTGGTCACTGTCGACGCCGCCACCGGCAAAGTGGAGACGAAGACCACCGTGCCCGGCCAGGTCACCTCCGCCATCCCCATCACCGGCGGCATCGCCGCAGCCCGCGGTAACCACATCGTCAAGGTGAACGCTGGCAAGGTGCGCGAGGTCGCCACCACGAAGGCGACTCCGTTCGAGCTCAAGGCCGACGCTGACGGCGGTGTGACGTTCATCGACCGCATGCCGGGCGACAGCAAGGCCACCCGGGGCACCCGCCTGGTCGCGGACGACACCGCGACCGTCTCCCGAGTGTCCGAGGACGATCTGCGCACCGGCAACGCAAAGACTGAGCCGTCCACCCTCGCCAAGGGCCGGCTGATGGACTTCGACCTGTCCGCAACCCCGTCGGGCGAGGTGTACGTCACCGGCAAAGCGACCTCGACAGGCTATATCGCAAAGACACTGCACAACCCAGGCGGCCTAACCAAGGACGCCCTCGTCTCCAGCCGCGGGCAGGCGGCCGTCACCTCACGCTGGGCAGACGGGAAAGACTCCCGCATCAGGCCCGAGGAGGCGCTGACCGAGCGGACCGTCCGCACCACCCTGAAAACACTGGACACCGGCAGGACCACAGTCCTGGACGCCATCCCGGACGACCGAATCGGCGGAGCGAAGTCGGCCCGTGCGGGCAATGAGACCTCCCCCGTGCTGAGAGCCGCACCCTCCGACGGGCGCCAGCGGATCGGCGGGACCGTCGAGCCAGACCGCTACTGCTCGGTGCCACGCGGCGACGTTCAGAAGCAGGCTTTCCAGCCCACCCCACGCCAGATCGAGTGGGCAGTGGACCAAGCTGTCGTCGGCAAGCTCAACAAGGGCGCCACGCGCGCGGCGAACTGGAAGAACACCGGCATGGCTGCATATGCGCCACAGACGCTGTTCCCCCTCACCACACTCAAGGGCGGCTCGGGCGCAGACTGGCACGTCCCCGCGCAGGTGATGCTAGGCGTCACCGCGCAGGAGTCGAACATGTGGCAGGCCGCGCGCACCGTCGTCCCCGGTGTTACGGGCAACTCGCTGATCGGTAACTTCTACGGCATCAAGTACTCGGCCAGCGGGGACCAGAAGGACCCATGGGCCATTGACTTCGCTAAGGCCGACTGCGGCTACGGTGTCACCCAGGTCACCGACGGCATGCGCATGCACGGCAAGGAAAAGGACGACGAGAAGCCCAAGACGACCGTGCAGCAGGAGGCCGTCGCACTGGACTACGCCGCAAACATCGCCGCCGGCGTGAACATCCTGATCGACAAATGGAACGATACTCGTGCCGACGGGCTGATCATCAACAGCGGTGACCCCAAGTACATAGAGAACTGGTTCTACGCGCTGTGGTCCTACAACGCCGGCTACCATCCCAAGTCGACGGCAGGCAGCAATTCCGGGAAATGGGGCGTGGGCTGGACGAACAACCCCGCCAACCCGCTGTGGAAGGCCAACCGCCCTCCGTTCCTGGAAGCGGGCGGCGGCAAGGACGACTACTCGCACGCCTCGCACCCACAGGACTGGCCGTACGAGGAGAAGGTCATCGGCTGGGCCGCACGCCCGATCTCGGCCATGTTCGCTCCCGGTGACTTCCAGCCCGGTTACCGGGCCGCCTGGTGGAACACCACTGAAGCTCGCACTCGAGCAAAGCCGCCGCTTGGACTGTTCTGCAACGACTCGAACAACTGCGATCAGTCCAAAATCGGCACAGGAGCGTCCAACGACACAGGGAAGGGCCCCTGCACACTTCCCGGTGACCCGGGGACCGACAACCCCCTGTACCTGAAATGCTGGTACAACAAGCCCGCCACATGGAAAGACTGCAAGAACGCGGAGTGCGGCAACCCCATCCACCGGTTCGACGACACCTACCCCGAGCAGCCGGACGCGAACTCCTATCCGCCACGCTGCAACACCGGCCTCCCCTCCGGGGCCCTGATCGTGGATGATCTGCCCAACGGCACGGTCCCAGCGGGATCATCGAGCCGATGCGGCGCAGTCTCCTCACAGGGCTCATTCGCCCTTGACTTCGCTACGGCATCAGGCCGGATCGACATGCACCAGATAGGTGCGGGAAACGGCAACCACTTCTGGTTCAGCCACACCCGATCCAAGATCGACGACAAAGACGGCGCGCGCATGTCCGTCAAGGGCACCTGGACTCTGAACTCCTCCAAGCGCGGCTGGATACGCGTCTACGCGCACATGCCCGACCACGGCGCCCACACCCGTCAGGCCACCTACCTGATCGGCGGTACCGACTCGACCAGCCCATACCGGGTGCACCCGCAGCGCGTCCTGGAGAACAAGTGGGTCGACCTGGGCGTGTTCAACTTCACCGGAACGCCAACGGTGTCGCTGGACACCGACACCCAAGACGGCACCGGAGAAGAGGACATCGCCTGGGACTCCGTGGCATTCCAGCCTCTGTCGGCCAAGCCGAAGAACTTCGTCGTCGCGATGGGTGACTCGTACTCCTCAGGCGAGGGTGCGACCGAGCCGGGAGGCAAGGACTACTACGCCGAGTCGGACTACTACGACAAGACGGAACCGAAGTCGAAGAACTCCTGCCACAGATCGAAGCTCGCCTGGTCGCGTCAGGCGACCCTGCCGGACTACAGCAAGTCCATCGGCGCACTAGCTGACAGCCTGGACGCGAACATGGACTACCACTTCATCGCTTGCTCCGGCGCCCGTACCTTCAACATCCTCACCACAGGCAGAAACAGCGAACTCGCGCAACTTAAGCAGGGCTACCTCGACCAGAACACCAGCCTGGTCACCCTGTCAGTCGGCGGCAACGACGCCCGATTCACCGACATCATCACGAAGTGCGTCCTGTCCGACATACTGAACTGTCAGGCCGAGTCGCTGGACAACATCGACCCGGACGACGGGAAGGTGACCGGCGGTGACACCGGACGGCTGGACGAGTGGGCACCGAAGTGGCTCCATGAGCAGATCCGGCCACGCATCACCGCAACCTTGCAAATGATCCACGACAAGGCTCCCAACGCCAAAATCGTTCTCATGGGCTACCCCAAGCTTCTGGAGAACAACGGCTCATGCGTAGTAGGCATGGAGGACCCCGAGGGCAAGTGGGTCAACAGCGTCGCAGACATCCTCGCTGACGAGATGAAAGGCGCGGTAGACGACGCCAACTCACAACACAAAGCCAAAGCGGTGTTCTCCGACCCGCGCGGAGTGTTCGCCGGAAAAGCGATCTGCGGAGACCCGGAATCGGTGCATGGCATCGTGATGTCCGGCCGGGCTCAAGCGGATAATGACCTACCGATGGTATCCATGCAGTCGTTCCACCCCAAGCCGGCGGGTGCACGCCTGTACGCCGACTCCCTCGAGAAGACACTCAAGGGCGAGTAACACCTCATCGTGTAGAAACCGTGGGGCCCTGCGTACCGATGCGCAGGGCCCCACGGCCTCTGGAAAGCGTAGAATGATATGTCCCGAACGGTGCAGCCCCTCAAAGGAGCGGCAGTCACAGCTGTGGCGATACTCGTATGCCACCTCATTCTCAGCGCCGGTTATGCCGCCGCACGGGCCCAGAAGCGCGCGGACCCCGACAGTTCGTGGGTAGCCGCTGAAATCCACGTAGTCACGTTCGTTCTGGGACTATTACTCGTGATGCCACTGCTGCTGTGGGCAGGCATGCGAATTCTGGGCGAAAGGGGCAACTATATCCTGATCATAGTCGGCAGTCTAATCTGGTGGTGCGGAGCCGGATTCAATCTCACCCAGCTGAAGTACACACCGGGCGCCCATCTGCCAGTGCCGCTGCTCGTCGGGATGGTGGCCGTCGGGGCCCTTCTAGCTCCCACCTCGCGGCTCTTCCGCTGACCAGAAAGCTCGTACGACGCGTTCTGGATGTACCCCTGACAGGCACCTCAGGACCGTGGGGCACGAGCAACCAGCCGAGCCCCAGTGCTCGGCGGGGGTGCGTCCGCTCTAGTCACTGGCCCGCTTGGCGGACTTCAAGCACGCGGTCCAGTCCGTGGCGCCACGGCGGCGCCATCGCTGGGCCACGATGAGCGTTGGAAGCCGGGTACGGGACCTCAGCTCTTGATGGCCTCTGCGATCTGCAGGGCGGCCTGGGCGGGCGTGAGGTGCGTGGTGTCGACGACTTCGGCCTCGTCGTGTAGCCACGTGCGGGCCGCCTCGGCGTAGGGCTCAAGGTATTTGAGACGGAATGGGGAGGGGCCAAGAACAGTATCCCCCTCGATGCGCCCGCGGAGGGTGTCCTGGTCAGCGTGGAGGACGAAGTGCCTGACCGGAATGGCATGTTGGGCGAGGCCTGTGCTGATCTCGCGCCAGTACTGCTCAACCAGGACAGCCATGGGCATCACCAAAATTCCGCCGGTGTAGTCGAGTACGCGATGGGCGGTCTCGACGACGAGTGGCCGCCATGGCGGCCAGTGCTGGAAGTTGTCCGTCCTGGGCAGCCCCGGCGCGATGTCCATGAGTGTCTCGCCGACCTTCTCGGCGTCGAACACCCGTGAATCCGGGACCAGCTGCTGCAAGAGTGCACCGGTCGTCGTCTTGCCTGCGCCGTGAGGACCGTTGAGCCATACGATCACGGGACCCAACGATAGCGCTGTGCGGGCCGCGGGAACGGGCACAGCACGAAGCCTTCACCGACGGGGTTTTCAAGGTGTCAGCGCATGAGCAATAGCCGTGTGTTCGGTACGAGCTTCCGGTTCACGCTGGTGCTCTGTACGAAGATTGTGAAGTCGTCGTTGAGGTCCGGTTTGATGCGGACTTCCACGTCCGGCAGGCCGAGCAGGGCTCGGGCCTCGGGTCCCGTGTACACCCGGTCCGTCTTTTTCTCCAGCACCGCAATCTGCTTCTGCCCCTGGATCTTTTCCGACTTACTCAGCTGGTAGAACGCGCCACCGGTATGGTAGGTGTGCCCGCGTTCGATGACCCAGTCCCGGATCGCCGCGTCACGAGTCACTGGGATCAGCTGGTACTCCGACGGATTCACCGGGGTGAGGCCGGCCGCTTTGATGGTGTCTTTGTTGACCGCCTCCGCGCCGGTGGAGAACACCGCCCGCGATCCCCGGATGCCCTGGGTGCGGCCCACCATGAATTTCTCGGTGGCCTGCCGGATGACCTGTCCGGCCTCCTCCAGCCCCTGTGTGCTCGTGGCGTCCCAGATGGCGATGTTGTCCTTCGGGAAGCCGCACTGCGTGGCCTCGCGCTTGCCCATCTGGTCCGGCACAAGGACGGCCAGTGTCCAGTTGTCCTCCTGTACCTCGATCATCTCAGCCACGGCCTCAACCAGTTCACGCGGATCCCTGGTAGGGGCATCCAGGCAGCGATGACTTGCGTTCTCCTGCCCGTCGGTCAGTACGAACGTCAGGAAGCTGTGGTCGCCGTACAGTTGAGCTGTCTGTGCCAGCTCCCGCTGTGACTTCAGTGCCGCCGCCAGCAGAGCCGTCATTCCACCGACCCGATACAGCTGCTTCAACGACGGCATCCGCAGCACGTCCTTGTCGTAGATGACGCACTCCACCTTGTCTGCGAAGACGTACACCGTGACACGGGTTTCCTGGTCCAGTTCCCTCGACCGGCGGGCAAGATATGCAATCTGCTGGTCGGCGACTTCGACGACCTTGCGGCTCAGGTGCGACATGGACGAACTGGCATCCAGCACAAGAGCAACGTGATTGATGTAGTTCTGGTTTCCGGACATGACAGCTCCCCCTCTTTCCGACTCGATGCTCCTACCGTCTCACCCACCACTGACAATCGACCTTGGCTCCCAGGCACACTCGTCGGCATGGGTGTGGTGGAGGCGCAACCCGTGCCGTCCCCGGAGCCACACCCGCCGCCCGTGTACGACACCATGGCCGCCGAATGACCTCGCCCCGCCCCCGCTTCCCGGCGGGGCGCTTCGTCGTGTACGGCTACTTGGGCAGCTTCACGGTGAAACTGCTGGGGGCTTCGAGGTACGCGGTCCAGCCGAGTGGCGGCACGGCGGCGCATTCGACCTGGCCGTGGACCTCGTCATCGACCCGGACCTGAGCCGGCTGCGGTGGAAGGACGAGGACGAGTACGCCCACGTCCGGCGCCTCGGGATCGTTTCCGACACCGAGCATCAGGCGGTGGAACTCGCCCGGACCCAGGCGCTGGACATGCTTGAAAACCGCGCGGGACCGTTCGCGGACGCTGACCAGTGGGCGGCCTGGCGCTGGGATACGTCCTGGCCGCCACCCTGCTTCCCCCTGCACCCCCTGGCGTCCTGACACCGCCCGGGAGCTGGCTACCCAGGCCGGCGCGCGGGAGCTACGAGACTGCATGGGTGCGTCCAGCGGCTTGCCTCCACCGAGGCGGGGGCCAGAAGATGGCCGTGAGTGGAAGCCCAGGGCCACAAAAAAACACCCGCACGAGAGACATCTAGGGGGGCGCGCCCCGCTCACCTCCAACCGCGCGGAGAACGCTCTGTCTTGGCTCTGTCTTGAGCGGGCCCTGGTAGCGGGGCGGCTTTAGAAGGCTGTGTGGGTGTCGCTGCGGGGGTCGCCGACGGGGATCCGCTCGTGGTAGAGCCCAGCTCGTGCTGATCGGCGCCACGGGCGGGCGTAACGAATGGCGATGTCGATGTCCTCGTCCTGCGAGTCGAGGTCGATGTCCGCGATCGCCAAGGCGGGATGTCCGTGAGCGGGACAGCACGACAGCCACCGTCCGCCGGGCCCCACGATCCCGGCGGGGGCCGTGGCGCTGAACTGCGCCGGCACCGAGTAGCCCAGCCAGTAGCTGTAGAGCGTCCCGTACGCCTGGGCCACGCGGGCCCGCAGCGCATCATCAACCATCACCGACAGCAGGACGCAGTCGACGTCCAGGCGCTCGTACTCGGCAAACACCTGCGGAAAGTTGGCCTCGATGCATAGCGCGCAGCCGAACCGGATGCCATCCACCTCGAAGACGAGCGGCTCCCGCCCCGGGCAGTACAGGAAGGAAACCTCGGTGTGCGAAAGGAACCGCTTGTCATACCGCGCGACCAGACGGCCGCGGTCGGAGATGACATAGAGACTGTTGTGCGGCCGGTTCGGCGGCGTGAGCGGGTGAATCGACCCGACCACCGTCCACAAGCCCAATTCCCCCGCCAACGCGGCGATTGACTCCGCTTCCTCGCGCAGGACACCCCAGGCGGCACGCCTCCAGTCGGCCGGGATCAGGGTGCCGTCCGGCCCGGCCGCCATTACGCGCTTGTGCGGATAGACGAGTGCGCCCTCGGGGAACTGCACCAACCGCGCACCCACCCCGGCCGCCTCGACCATCAGGGCCCGGACCTCCTGCCCAGCCGCCCGCAGCGCCCCTCGGTCGGTGGGGTCTTCCGGCACCGTGCTCTGCGCGACCGCCAACCGCAATGTCCTCGCCACGCCCCGGACGCTACGGCAGCCCGGACTTACGGCCAACACCCTGACAGCCGTGCCAGCCCTGTCCGGATGCGGGCCCCGGGCTAGGCGGCCCACTGGGGCTCGTCGCCGTCCTGCAGGGCCTGATAGCCGGCCGAGCCCGGATGCCTGCTTGACTCAGCCACCGCGGGGCGGTGGCCGGCGTCACGAAGCGGGCCAACAGCATTTCCCGGGACGGCCAGGCTTGCGAAGGCCTGGAATCGCGCCTTTTGATGGTGACATTCTCCCGAGCTTAGGACCTGCCTGGCCGCGCCCGGTCACGGTGCGGGCATGACGATGACGATGTGCCGTTGGGCCGTCGCTGCAGCCCCCTGTGCTGGCCATGACCAGTCTCCTCGCCTCCGCCCCTTTGAGCTGGGCCACACCGAGTACGACGCTTGGCCGCTGCTCAGTCTGTGCTTGACTGGTCGTCTGAAGCTGGCCCATTGCACTTACTTGGTTCATCCGTCTACGTCGGGGGGTTGCCTACGTGACTCGGTCGGATCTGCGCGCGTTGTTCCGCTCTAACGATCGTGAGCTGAAGGCAGTCGATTTCTTCGCCGACCGGCACGGCGAGTGGAGCACGGTGACAGCAAGTCTCATCCGCCACACACGGTGGGTGAACGGACCAGGGGCCGATGTGGAGGACTTGGAAGCTCCCCGGCGTAATGTGCTTGTCTTCTACGGGGTCGGCGGCATCGGCAAGTCCACTTTGTCGCGCACCTTGGTCGACCACCTGGCGGACAGCGAGGGCCACGAGAGTGACTGGCCTCCGCTGGATCCGCAGGTGGGGCGCGTGGTGCCCGTCCGCGTCGACCTGTCCCGGGAATCGGGCGGAGACTTCGAGTCCTTCATGCTTGCTTTGCGGCTCGCAGCTGCGGACCTCGGGCAGCCGATGCCTACATTCGACATCGCTTTCCAACGCTACTGGGAGCGCAACCATCCAGGTGAACCGCTGGATGAGTACCTGCGCCGTCGTACCTGGTTCAGCCGATTCCCCGGTACACGATCGCTGTCTGGCCAGATGCAGTCCGCGCTGTCAGATGCCGCGCAAGCCGTCGCCCTTCCCGGGACCGCGGGCGCCCTGGTCGGGCAGGGACTGCGGTCGCTGGTGCGTGCTCTCCGCGAGCGACGACACCAGGTCCGCTCCCTCGCCGAATGCCAGCGGCTGGCTGATCTACTCGAGGCCGACCCCGATCTCGAGGCACTCAGCTACTACTCCCATCTGCTCGCCTGGGACCTGAGCAGGGTCCCGGAGAAGCGGCGGGCAACGCTGGTGGTGATGCTGGACACCTTCGAGGACGTCGGGGACCGCGTACACCGTGATCTCGAACGGCTGATCCAGCGGGTGGTGTGGCTGATGCCGAACGCACTGTTCGTCATCACGGGACGAAACCGCCTGCAGTGGGACGACCCGAAGCTCGAAGGGCAACTGGACTGGGCCGGCCCCCAGTTCTGGCCCCTGCTCGTCGGGGGCGCTACTGAGGAACCACGCCAGCACACGGTCGGATACCTGTCAGCAGAAGACTGCGAAACCTACCTGTGCGAGCGGCTCACCATCGCCGGACGTCCGCTGATGGACGACCGCACACGACACATGGTCACCGCCAACTCCCACGGCCTGCCACTGTACTTAGACCTCGCAGTCATGCGCTTCCTCGACCTCTACCGACGCCATGGACGGGCCCCGGAACCACACGAGTTCAACCTCGACTTCCCCGCCCTCGTCGCGCGCACCTTCCGGGACCTGTCCCCGAACGTGCGACAGGTACTGCGGGCAGTGAGCCTGCTGGACTCCTTCTCCATCGAGCTCGCCGCCGCCGCAGCAGGCCTCGACCACGACGCCCCGGCCCTGGAACTGGTCGAGCGGCCCTTCGTGGATACCGACCCGGGCGCGCCCTGGCCCTACCGGGTGCACGAACTGGTCCGGGAAGCAGTCCGCGAGGCTGACTCCATTAGTGAAGACCGCTGGAGCGAAGCAGACTGGCAGCGGGCAGCACAGAGGGCATTCGACGCCCTGGGGCGCGAGACAACCGGGGACCGAGTCCACCTGGTTGCCGCCCTACGACAGGGCATGCGGCTGGCCCGCGACTATGAACTGAACCTCGGCTGGCTCGCGGACGCGGCATTCCGCTACGTCGACGACTTCGTCTGGGAGCCCATCGAACTCCCAGCCCTCCCGTCTGCCGGGGCCAGCTGTGAGCTAATCGGCAGCCCTTCAGAGGCCCTGGCCACAGCGCTGACCGCCGTCGCGCAACGCCAGCGCAGGCACCGCAGCCACACAGCCGAGCAACTCCGCACCGTCCTGGAATCGGGCCGATTGCCCCAGCAGCTGATGGAGCTGCCGCGGTACTTCCTCGCCGAGTGCGACCGGGACCTGGGGAACTTCGAACGCTCCCTCGAAGGCATGCAGCAGGTCGTCGACGCCGGAGGGCGCCTCGCACCCACGGCCGCCCGCGGCCTCGCACACCTCGCCCGCCGAGTAGGACGCTTCCCCCAGGTACGTGACGTCGCCGAAACTCTAGGCGTGGAGGGCCGCCGTGACCGAGTGCTCGGAGACCTGTGGTGGACCCAAGGACACATCGCACTGGCCTGCTCGTCATACGCGAAGAGCCGCGACGAGGCCCTACAGCTCGGCCAGCCGGGCGAGGCCGCACTGTCCCAGGCCTGCCTGGCCTTCGCAGCCGCATTCCAAGACCGCCCCCGCGCAGCAGAACAGATCACCCGCGCCCGCGAACTGCTAAGCGGGGTCTCCATTCGTTGGGCAGAGATCCAGACACAGATCGCCGAACTCGTACGAGACGCCGGCGTCGCACCAGACCTGCCCGAACGGGCCGAGGAAGTTGCCACGCTCGCCCACGAAGCAGGACTAACCTCCTCAGTCGCCTACATCCGCTTCGCAGCCTGCCTGCACGCAACAGTCCTCGGTTTTCCCGCCCCGCTGGCCGAAGCCAGAGACCAGTTGGGCGAATGCGTGCAAGGCGAAGAATTCGCCTACCTAATGGAACTGTCCCACCTCATGGCAGGCCAAGAACCTCCGGCTGAACTGCCCCGCGCACAGTGGCTGGACGACCAGAACCAGGTCCAGGCACGCTGGACCGCCATCGCCGACGACCGGCGCCTGGAAGCCGCCGCGAACAGGGGAGAATAAGCCGGTGGCGAAGTACACGACCTCAGACCAAATCGATCTACCCGCCCTCACCCAGCGCTACGAGCTGGACAACGCCCAGCTGGCACCTCTGGCGGGAGGCGCGGCTAACTCCAGCTTTAAGCTCTCCACCACCTCCGACGAGTTCGTCCTGACGATCCTCGACAACCACGACTGGCCCAGCGCCCAGCGTCTGGCAGCACACACCCAAGCCGTCTTCCAATTGGGCGTGCCCACCACAGAGGTCGTCCCCGCACCCGACGGATCGCTGACCACCCAGCTGGGAGATCAGCCGGTGATCCTCAAGAAATGGATCGCGGGGAAAGTCCAGGAGCCG
>Ga0307508_10000889_pt1 | contig 34859 bp, 42 predicted proteins | sample 9_EM_MG_FD_203089 | JGI IMG/M metagenome (GOLD analysis project Ga0307508, IMG submission 203089) | Populus trichocarpa ectomycorrhiza microbial communities from riparian zone in the Pacific Northwest, United States - 9_EM | ecosystem: Host-associated > Plants > Roots > Unclassified | place...
CCCCCCCCCCCCCCCCCCCCCCCCCCCCCCCCCCCCCCCCGCCCCCCCCCCCCCACCCCCCACCCCCCCCCCCACAAAAACGGGGGCGGGCCCCATCAATTTTATTTCGCATTTATGCCTCCCTAGACTACGGCGCGGGGGAATCAGGAACGATGGGGTTAGGGAGGCAGCGGGACCGATTGATGACTGGTGGAGAAGCCCTCCTGCCTACACTAGCGCATTACCGTGTCAGCCGTTGCGGGTGGACCAGCTTGCGAAACGGATAAGCGAAAAGCTGTGAGGAGTGCTAGTGACTGTGAGGAGTTGGAACTGCTGGCGGTGATGGGAACCAATCGATGTCGGCGGGAAATGTAGGTATACGAGCCTCTGACGAAGGGCGGTTGAAGCCGATCTATGATTTTCAGCATCGCCAACTCCCTCTTCAGGACTCCGGACTGGAGATTGGTAAAGCTAGGGCGTTCCGCCAATTCGATCGGTAGGCCAAGCAGTTCGTGATTCCTATGGGCGCCAAGATCTTGGGCTCGAATCGTTCACAGCTTCTGCTAATGGATACGGATGGGGAGTGTAGCTTTGGTTCCAAGGCATCCTATTCAGGCACGGAGAGATCGCAGCTGGCAGGAGAGGTGTTTGCGATCATCCCCGCCTTCAGCGTACGGAAACAAGGCCCAATCATCCATCGGTCCAATCGCACGCCCAGTGCTCACGGAGGGCCATGTCTGGACGTTCTACGCAATATAGCGCTTGATATTTCTAGGTCACAAGGTTTCACTTGTGATATCAGTTGCGAGCTTGAATGCGAGCCGTTTTGTTGACTTAATGTAGCAACTCGCTGCCGGATTCCCCGCACTACCCTGTCGTATATACCTGCTTCTATATGGTACAGAGGTACCTAGGTAAGTACATACTCCTACCGCGTGGAGTAGGAATGATAGATGTCGGAGTGAGGCGGAATGCGACGATACGTGCGCATTTGGAACAGCTGTAGCAAACTCTGCGGTGCACACATAGCCCACACAGGACGGGGGGGATAGCATGTGCGAAGTGTTCTACTTACCAGAAGATACGGTGGGAATACCCTCTCTTCCTTTCAAGATGAAGTTATTCGCCGTTCGCTACGCCCGTGGTACCACTGAGGCCGGGAACGTAGGAGCCGTTCTTTCCGGTCCCTTGTCCCGCGCCATCTCATCCGAAACGGCCTGCTTTGTTCCGGGCCATGTAAATTGACCCGCAAGGCTGACTTAGAGACAGAACAACTGTGCAATCTTCCAATTTGCCAGCGACTGTTCCGCCGATATGGCCGGCTAGTAACTGTTCCTGGCTCCTACTTTCGACATATGGCACCCAGAGCTGCCTTGCAAGATACCCTCGCCAGCGGATCGTCCATAACATGGCCAGATTGGTCTCCAAGGCCGGGACCCAGTGTTCAACGGAAAGGTCTTCATGGTCGGTTACTCGCAGGGCGCCCAGGTCATCCAGTTGGCGGGAGATCCCATCCCCACCGCTGACCACTCTGCCGTCGGTAAGCCGTGTTCCGCCTAGCATATCGGAGGTGTCCTGGGATTCTTACTGAGACGCCCGCGCAGGTGGTATCGTCGCTTTCGGTGATCCAGAATGCGGCAATCGCTTCCCGTGCACCTTGAACAACAACGTCCTCACGATCTGCGATCTTACGGACCCATCTGTTACGGCATACGTCTGGCAACCATGAGCACATCATCCCCATTGCGGGCCGAGGTGGTGAAGAGCGTGGGCTGACCTTGACATGTAGGGCGGGCACCTGAACTACAGCCCCAACGCGCCCCAAGCCGCACGCTGGATCGCCCGGAGGATTTAAATACTTTTCTGTTTTCGGAAACGTTCTTAATCTCCAGTAGAGATATGTCTGTTGACGCTGACGAGCAAAATCTGTTGAACGGTCGGGAGAAAGCGGTTGGCGATATTTTTCCTTCTGGTTTTTGTAAATGCACTCTCATCCAATCTAGCCAGGACTAGACTGGAGCATCTTACTTCTGCTATTTATCTCTCTGATCGATGTTGACCGGCGACCGAGAACACCCGGAGTCCCGAAATCGCCCGAGAAGAGTCTGGTCAACCAATTCTTGGCGGCGCGTATGAGTTGAAATGGGCGTGCGACATAACAGAAGTGAAGTAGCTAGGCGTGATAGAACGAAGGTTCCCCGCGAGAACCAGCGCAACTCTGCGAACAGGATTCTCGCAGCTGTCCGAGAATCAACTTTAGCGGAGGGGATAGTACAGGTGTTTTTCCTTTGGACAAGTGCGGCGGGGTGCAACGTATCTATTGCTTGCTTGCTACATAGTCTAGATTAGAGTCATCGGGCACGTTTAAGGCCACCGGTGGGCAAGTTGAGGAGGCATAAAGGTACGTCCCAGACCTGCAAGATGCGAATGGTAGATTACCGACCTGCAGTCATGCGGGCAGGCGGCGGGTAGTCTACATATGTATCTAGATAGCAGTCGGTTTGCCATTCGCCTCCAAAAATGGGGGGGTGAGGGAGTTGGTTATTGCCGGCAATGTCCGGGGGCTCATCGACGAGGGCTGTCTGGGCCTCAAGTGTGCCCAACGCCACAAGCCAAACAGCTGTGGTTGCTTGTTCTCCACCAGCGGCAGATCGGACTGCAGTCCATTGGAAATCCCAGCACCCACACAACCAAGTATTTGCCAGGGCCCAACATGGGAAATCAAGAACCATCAGGGTCCAACATGGGGAAATCAAGAAGTTCGATATGGAGAGTACGTACTCTGCTCTGCATGCACTACATGCATTCACGCAGCGTGTAGTTGAGTTTGAGGCGGGCGTGATCCGTAGCTAGATAGATGTTCCCGCACAGTTCTCGATGCAAATAGGAGGGTCGCGACTCGCTACTCCGTCAGAACTCTGCTCTCTGCTCCGATCAGGATAAGCGGAATTACCGTTGCGGGCTCGCAGAGAAACCATCACGGGCACCAGATAGAGCCGTCCCTTCCAGCATGTGTGATCGTCTGCCGAGCGAAGAGTCGCCATGGAGGACTTGCAGCTGACGTTGTGTCCTCCAGTGGCGATCAAAACTCGTGGGGGGATATCTAGCTTGTCATCGCACCGAGTGGGGATGGCGGCGTCTCGAACGCTGGGGAAGGGGCGGGAGCGTCAGAAAGACGGGGGTTTGCCAGGGTGTTATGCGGGTTTCTGCCACACGGCCAGGGCGCGCCCAGCAGATCGATCGTACGATGTGTGCGCAGTGCGATGTGGTTCCCATTCCGGGTACGCACGTTCCGTAAGATTGTTCCCCGAAGTCGACGGCCTCGCGTCCGCACGTAGAGTAGTAGTCTCTGGCAAGTTCGACTGGGCTGTCCTTTCGAATAGTCATATTCTGCGGAATCCTCGTATGTAACCGCGGTGTGTCGCTGATTAGGCGTGGCGCGAGTGGGCCTAAAGAGAGAAAGAGGGGGTGGGAGAGAGGGAGAGAGGGAAAGAGGGAAAGAGAGCGGAAACTTGGAAGGTGTGTGTGGTGGGCGTCCAAAATCGCCCCCGATCATGGAAAAGCACGACAGGCTGGCCTCTGCTGAGCGGCTCGAAACGTGCGGGTGCATACTCCCCACCAAACTTTCCGGGTCGGATACTTAACCGGATGGAGACCACTTCTCCACTGCTCCGACCCTATTTCCGCTTTCCACGCTTGCCGTGGGCGTGCTCGTCCATCTCGTCAGGCGAGAGACACCCGAACCCCGTTCCATTCTTTCTGACGCCAGGGAGGGAGTCAGAGGCAGGTACTGATACTGTTAGTGACGAGCAGCACGGCGAATTTCGGTCGTCGGAGACGTTCGCTCGATGCTTTCCTTCGGCTGTCCTGAAGACCGGCGGTTATCCATTCCAACAAATCGAACCACATATTTAACGAATGCGGAGCAACTAACCGGAGCACACTCCTACATCTCCGCTGGAGAGCATGTCCCTCCCAGTCTGCGTGAGGAGTTTTGGCAACTACTCAAGAGGTGACCTCCATTCAGCAAATCATCCTCCGCTGCCCGATCCGGCCGTCCAATCCACCCGCTGCTCCAGTATTGACTGGTACGCTTCCTCATCGGATGCATGTCACAGCTGTTAGCTATCATTATAGCTGATGGATCCGAGATTACCGCCGCCACTCGTGGAGTCTCAGGCTACGAGGAACTCCAAACACACCCGCCCCCGCCACACACTCGATTCGGTCTGAAGCACCAAGCCCAGCTCCTTTTGTTCATTTGTTCATCGGATCGTGCGCTAGCTGGGCCCTGACATGGATGATCGGGCCTTGCATGGAGGGAGTCCGAGTTGGAGACTGTCCAGGGCCTAGCAATGCCTGCGTGCTGTATAGCCGTCATCACCGTCTTGGGCGATGCCGATCGATAGCTATCCCATGTTTCGGATTTTTAGACTCAGATCGTGGATCACGGCTAATGACTGGGCAAGCCATACACACACAGACGCTTTCGGAGGACGGCAGCACCCTACTGCCATGGTGCGAATGTTACTTTGCCACATCTGAACTTGAGAAATGTCGCAGATGTCGAGAGGGAAAAGGAGTTGAAGCGAACAAGACTATCCAACGATCCTGATAATCGCAAGTAACTATTGGACAGCGTGGTAAGAACCCGTCGCCGCCTAGGATGGATCAATCCAACTGAAGATAAACTAGCAGAAAGCTCAATAGAAGATACATTTCGAAGGAAAGACATCGGAAGAAAACCCTAAACAACCTCTGGTCGGCCGATCAAAATACCTCCGACGGCAAGAGAGCAATATATTCCCTAATATGCAACAGGCGTATCAGCAACCGCATCCGGGTCGAGCTGGAGAGGGCGTCATACAAACCAAACCACCTCAGTGTGAGTAGTCACTGGGCGCTATTCACCATCTACCGCCTCTTTCCGGGTGGCATACTTGTCACGGCGCATGACAATTTCGCGTCCCTTCAGGGTTGAGCCTTTGAACATCTCCAGGCAGCGTTCCGCCTCCTGCTGCGTCTTGAACAGCACAGTTCCATAACCCTTTCCTCTCCCGTTGGAACCTTTGGGAACTTCGCAGCGCACGATGGTGCCAGCCCCCGCGAGGTGATCGCGAAGTTCCCTCCACGTGACGTCGTACTTCAGGTTCCTCACGTGAATGCCGCGCGGCTCGGTCACAACCGCTCCACGGGCGAGATTGATCGGCAGTCCGCCGGATATCGGTGTGACGGTGTGGGGAGTAGGGGCAACCCAAGGCTTCGAGTGGTCGATGTGGACGGGGAACGTGCCTGGAGGTCCAGGCGGCAGCGGCGGTGCAGGGCAATCGTACCGGAGAACCGATCCATAGAGCGGCGGATTATAATAATCGGCTATGGGCGGTCTGACTTGAAACGGGCCCTGCATCGAGGGGCTGATATTTCCGCCGTACATGTTTTCGTCGTGGAACGTCGGCGATAACTGATAGAAGTCTTGAAACCCTGTCCACGGCCCGCACCCAACGTCCTGGATATACTGTGGCGATTGAGAATACATCTGAGGATACGATTGGACATTGGGGACACAATAAGGCATAGGACAGAACTGCTCGGGTGTGGGCGGTGTTGACATCCTTGAAGTCACTGGCGCGTTCTTAGACTTCCGGCCCGCACCGGTAGGACAAACACCATGCTCGTTACCCAACATGGTTATCAGAGCACGACCTTCCCACTCGAAGCCATCAAGTTCTGTGGCGGGACTGAGGTTAGAGGCGAACATCTAGAAACCGTGGGCATGGACTACCTACGGAGAACTTTCTTCGCCTCTTGCCTTCCCTTGACACGAACATAGCCGAATCCTCTCGAGCGACCATCCGGGGTGACATAGATCTCGACATGCTCGACTGCCGTGCTGTGCTCGCGTACTAGGTCTTTGAGATCCTGCCATTTACATTTCCACGGTATCTGACCGGCGCCCGTCAATAGGAATCCGGGAAACAACCCACTCCATCCGACCACTTACGTTTCCGATCAAAATGAAGTATTTATCGGACTGGGAAGCACTACTTTGCATAACTGTTTGACCCATCGGGGAGCTTGGATCAGTGAAAATTCAATGAGACAGATAAGGTGATAGGTCCTAGTGGAGTGGAGAGGATTCGGCGATCTGCTGCGATATATGTGGCGGATTGCTCGTTATATGGTGGATGGGCGGAAGTGGAGAGGGAGGGCATTCAATGGATCATGATGGCGGGGAAGATGGGGGAAGTTTCTATGGCCAGCAAAAGCAAACAGCAGGTTGTGGCACTTCCCAAACGGTGGAGCCATTCAGATCCCGCCCAACAACACGGACAAAGCGCCACGGGGAGGGAAGGGGAGAGGGCAGTTTGGTCGGCCACATAGGACGGCCAGCCCAGGATTCTGAACAGTGACGCGAACCGTTTCCGGGGAATGTCCTGCAAGCTGGTAAGGTCTCAAGAGCCTGCAGTGCAAATACATTGGGACGAACTGAGAGGCTGCAGACAACAGGTGAGGTGGGCTCGCTCTACGCCCCTTCCCCCCCGTCGGATGATCCACAGGACGGATGGCTCAACGCTAAATCCGGCTACTGCATCACCACCATGTGCGACATAAGTGTGTGAAGCCCGGCTTCAAAAAAAAATATGAGCTATCGACCACTACCCACCGGCACTGCCCCACTCATGGCGTGCAAATGGCCCGTGAATTTAAGGGCCTTATTAGCGATGTCGAAGACCACTGACCATGCAGGCAGCCTCTCAAATAGCAAGCTATCACGAGAAGAGGAACAGGGAGGATAATGAAATACGTGCTTCACTGCAGGGAGCAGCACCCATACCACCCGTACTGTATGCATACATGGTGGATCAGCCGTGCGGCTCACTTGAAATCCCCCCCGGTGTCAATCGTATCTACGATCGGGGCCCTCAGCCTACGGACGCGATCGATCATCCGAAGGCCATAACGGGGACGGTTTCTCGCGTCATGACAGCATGGCTCTCGCCCTGGGACAGTTTATGAATGATCACACGGCGATGGCTCCCATCTACAACAGGCATTCAGCATCGAGAGTTTCCCTTCCTTCCAACGTCTTCAAGAGTGGAAAATTGCTCACTGCTCACCGCTCAAGCGCCGAGAAATGTCTATCATGTTACGGTAACCGAGGGTACCATTCCTGTCAGTCGAGGTGCATGATCGCAACGAACTTGCAACCAAGTACCCGGGAAGTTGCCGCACCTTGCCGGTACAGAAGACTCGCGCCTCCAGGAATTACGAGAACCGCCTAGGAAGCCTAGTGCTGGGCGCAATGATATAGAAATCCGGGCGAGTGCGTTAACAGAATTCAAAACTACCAGCGTCCAGGTCAACCCGGCTCATCAAAGGGCCGTCTCGCAGTACGTGGACGCTTTCAACTTGCCGTATAGTACTATTGCCTAGATCGTCACCAGCAACCTTTCTGGTATGACCGGGAGCAAAAGAGGATGCCAGATGCTGGAGCCAGCTGCTGACAATTCCACCGCCTTCAAGGAGCATCTCACACGTGGTTTTGTGTGGGCGCTGATAGCCCTCCCGCCCCGCGTTCCTTGGGAAAATGTTCATGTGGCACTTCTCAGCATGGGCCTGAGACAACCCAATGGAGTCCTGGCTCTCCCTCCCACCTTGCTCTGTTTGCCCAGATTGTCGGATAATAAAAAGCAGCCGTCTTGACAGCAATAACTAGACACCAACTGAATTACTGGCCAATCGCGGTCAGCTTAGATCTGTGGTCATGGCCGTCAACTCGCCGCCCTGGCTGTAATCGATCGTGGCCGTGGTGAGGGCAGTCTATTGGTTTGTTCGTTGTCTCTGCTGTCACTATAACGCCTTAATGAGTTGGGCAGCATATCATATCTACACAAAGGGGGGGTGGGGCAGCCAGGAGAACTGGAACATGCTGATTTGGATCCCATGGACGGGGCACTGTCGCTTTTCGGTGAGCTACAAAAGCCTCGTACAAGCCTGGACCTTCTTGCCATGAAGCTCCGGCAAGTTAACAGAGAACCGCTCCCTTTGCTGCCTGCCGTGACTTCGGTCTGCCCGAGGACTGCTTTGGTTGGGTGTGCTGGGCTGCGAGACAATTTCCTGACTTCAAATGCATACGTAGGGGCGGGTAGCAACAAAGAAGGCCACAAGTCGGCTATACGAATGCGAAAAACAGGGCTACACGCTGCATCGGGGACACAAATGGCGCTGGCCAGAATCGATGAATCGTGCATCGCGTGGTGCATGGGGATATATATCACTTTTTTTTCCCTCCTACTAATGCACAACCGACTCAAGAAACGAGCGCGCCGGCACGAGATGGCTTGCCACCTGCAGTTTCCGAGGACTTGCTTTATTTCTTTTTCTCAATTGCACCCGCAACAACCGCACGCCGCAGGAATCGGTGAGGGCAGACAGGTCCAGAAGCAAACAATCAAAAGAAAAGATGTACCAAAATGCACCAACGCCAGCCAGCCGCCCGAACCATGCAGGGAAACCGACTCGGAGAAAGTGCGGAGTCGGATTGCTTGTCCGACTTTTACACTTCTGTGGGCGGGAAGGGCTTTCACACGACGCAAACTACACGTACGGAACTAAATCCGTTCCGACTTCCTCACGGTACGAAGGGATGTTTACTCACGCTGGGTGCGCCACATGTGCTGTTACACGGGGGACACTTCTTCGTTCGGTATACCCGGAGTGGCTCGCGCCGCACTTTGTGGCTTGATAGCACTTTGGACGGGAAGAGAAAAATTCCCTGCGAAAGCACTGATTACCCCTGAAGGCCGATATAGGAATCCTTATGCTGTTCCCGTGTGACGGAAGCTAGCTGGTTGGATTCGCAACGAGTGGCCGGTCACTAGGTGCCAGTTATCGGTTCCCCGGGCTTTTTTTTTATAGCAGGAAAAAAACCTCCTACTGCGCAGAAGATGCAAGCACCCGCTGCATGCTGTAACGTATAGCCCTGCACGTTTCGTTATGTTGGGAAAAGCTGTATTTCATCCATTCTTCCCTTCACTCTTTTTCTCATGGCCAACTGCCCGCCGTGCGTCATTGGGCCCCTCTGGGTGGCTCCTTCGGAAGACTGCAAAATTCGGATGCAGCTGACTTCCGAACCCCCATACGCAAAACATTGCGAGCCACAGGCATGTGACCAAATTTCCGGCCCTGACGTGGAAAGGAAACTGCTACCCATCGAGGCGGAGCAGGCGGGGAGTTGGCGCTCTATCAATTCTTCCAGCAGGGCCACCTAGACCAATCCCGTCGCTCTGGAAGGTTGGATAGGCTGAGGCGGGAGCGAGTTGTACCTGCTATGTATATGCGTTCGCCCACACTCCACATACCATGCACCCGACGGGTTTGCTTTGTTCGCTCCATCCACTTGGTTTGGTCTTTATGTGAGTTCCCACAATCTCCATGCACGCGGTGGACTGCGATGCGCCCGCGGGTATCCGGGGTGGCAGAACCAGACCAGACGAATGCATTGCACTTTGCTCTGCCCGGTCAACCACCTACATACCACCACGCCAACCACCACCACAGATCAGTCGAATAAGTTACTCCCTAGGGGGAAGGAGCAACCATCGGTGGCGGAAGAAGGGAATTCTCCTTAAAAATCCACGCGCGGACATACCGATCGCCCAACACCCAGCACGCAACACACAGCACATAGCTACATAGTTACCCCCCCACCTGTTGGCCAGGACTTCGTCGGCCACGCAAGCCCGGGATTTTGTAAACTGCAGCCCCACTCGCCCTATCGAGAGGGGGAGCTCATCCATCATGTGGACGCCACCCACCGAAGACCGCTTTTGTTCTCGCCAGAAAAAAATCTCTGCCATATGCATGTTGCCGTATGTACCTTTGGAGGAAGAGAGCGCTCTAGCATAGTTCCTCCTCTGCTCATCTTTTCCGTCCGGAGGAGCTGATCGCGCCCCCAGCAGCTTCAAATGGTCATGAAAGCCGTTGGTACTAGGCAGGTACATCCCCCTGAGTACCAATGTATACTGCTTGCTTGTTGAGGCATATTTACGGACAGGACAGGGCGCTTCCACTCTTTTTCCCTCCCACCAAAAGATAACCACAGGCATTTGCTCGATGAATACTTATGTACCAAGTATGTAATTTTTGCAAAAAATTCCACGGATGTTGATCGCTGCATTGCACTTCTTGGGGGAAGGGGACTCCACATACGTAATTACTTCGTAGGTACTACTCTGCACATGGAAATGGAATCAAGGCCTTGATGGTTGTCGTACATACATACGTAACCACGCACATAACTGGAACCGTTTCCCGAGTGCACGGTCGATGTGGATAGGACCAGGGCCGCCTGGTGCACGGTCTTCGACCAAGATTCACGTGGCTTCGGTATCGGATCGGGATCTTGGGGTGGGCTTGGCTGACTTCCCGACCACGGTGGTACAAGAAGCACGTCCCGCACCGTAGCGACAGCAGCAAAAAACGGGGGAAAATTGATACCCCCAACCCCGGATAGTTGAGATGCAATTGGTTGAAGCTTGAATCCGAGTACTGTTCGGTTTTCAGAGGGTATATATTTGGAGAATGTATTGACAACAAGAAGTTTTGATGGAATACAATGCAATGGGAATTGTACTGGATCCCTTGTGCATACCTAATTACGGAGGACTATTCACTGGTCCGTAACTGGGTTCCGTGCCAAATGGCACGCAAATCCTTACCCCTTCCGAGGGCTCTGGAGGGTGACATTTTGCTCGATAAGACAACCAGATGATGGGTGGTCGTCGAGTTCCATCCCAGGAACAGTACACTCCCCACCCCCCTACCCAGAATTCCATCACCACGGTGTTTCCAGCGACACAACCAGCAAGCTTCTTACCCGGTGGTAGATGGATAAGCATGTGGCCAAATTCACAGCGATTGAGCAGGAGTGTGGTGCAGGCTTAATATAGACCTTCTCGGCTAGTTTCGGCATGGTGTCTTGAGATCGGGTCTTCGTACGTGCGGAAGGTCTGACGAGGATGAGATCCAACGCACACTGCAGCCTTAACTCCTTATGATTAATTAGTGGAAGACCTCCTATATCGGAATATATGAGGTTAGGATCCCGAGGTCGGGGGACAACAGAGCTAAGACGAGCGGTACTGCATCCTCCAATCCGATAGCCGTAGCACGACCTTCCAAGCAAAGAGATAGTCGCGTAGAAGCCGTCAAGGTAGGCAATCCAGTATATAGATTGTGAAAGCTGTCGTAGTAGGTGATAAAGCATGTCTCCTGTCGGTGTAATACCTCCGATCGAAGGGACGGTCTGGTTCGAAGTCAGAAGGAAGGTGAAACCATGGTCTACAAGGCAGTGAAACTTAAAACCTCGCCGGATGGGCTTGCTGGCCATCTTTTAGGTATCCTGAGAGTGACTGGTACATCTGATCATGGCCTTACCCACAGCAACATTGGTTGATGGTATCCGGTATGCTTTTGAACTTTTTCGAAGCTGCTCAAGCATTGGATCAACTTCCGCATGACATAGTCACCGTTTAGATGGAGCGACAAGCTCAAGTTTTAGTGAGGGGTGTGAAAATAGTGTTTGATCCGTTCGGATTCGTCCGGCTCATGGACTGGGCTGTAGGATGAGTTGGGGTGTCTCCAGTAGTCAGCAATAGCTGGGGAGGAGTGGACGCCCATATAGGGGACAATTCCCTACCAACGACTTATATCTTTCAGCACTACCTCTTCCCACTGCCTTCCTCCATTTCTCTTCTCTTCTCCTCGGCTGACGTCTTCATTGGGTGTTGGTTATTGTTTTGCGAAGCGAATCGGTCAAAAATAGTCCTCAGGATCTCAATAAGCTCTATCGCATCGAGACCTCGGAAGATTGCAGGAAGAGTATTGTAGGCTTTTTTCAGAAAGGCTATGGGCGGCATAGAATGGAATATGGAAGCCTGGGGTGGTGGTGTTGATTGCTTGCTTTGGCATCAACCACATGTGATCTATCTAGTTCACGGCGATGATGCCTGACGGGGCCTGACTTTTTTTTTGTTTATTCGTTACTTGCATGCGGCCAATTGTTGATCATGGCGAGCCTGACTCAGTGAGCCAGGATTGAGGGAAAAGAAAGGAATTCGCACTCTCGGGAAGGCCCTCCAAGTCATAAAACTACGAGGCAGTCTTACTTGTACAAGGACACCAACTCGATGAGAGCAGATGGTTCAAAACTCACCCAGCCCCTTTTTATATACATGCCTTGACCAGGGAAGTTTCTTAACAGCCCACGTCTGGGAGGTTTTTATTCTACCCCAAAAGGTGAGTTTATAGACATCACAGGTCCAAGGAGTTACAAATCCTCATGTCTGAGTGAAAAGGACCTCACTAGTCCGGATGTATCCCCCCCCCAGAGCTGGACAAGCAGTTCCTCTCGCCTCCAGCAAGTATAGGCCGACACTTACTAGTAAGTGGTGGGTACTTACAGCAAGGGTCTCAATAGTCCGACCGGCCCGCGGGCTTTTGAGACCGCCCAGTCCAGGCCGCGCTTTCTGATGGACCAGTGGCCGGACTTTTTTGGCCCAGTCCGGCCTGCGGGCGCCCGTGGGCCGGTGCTGGTAGTAGTGTGAGAGAAAAATTCATCAAGCGCTCCCGAGAAGCTCAGGGCAACTGCGCCCACAGCAACCCAACCATCGTGCCAGCCCTCCCACAGCAAAGAGCCAACTACGTACCCACAATGACAGACAGCGATACTAGCTATGGCCCTATGCGCAACCCCAATCCGCGTACTCAATACCCGGAAACCCTCTCATGAGCTAAGAAATGCCCACATAATTTCGCTTACAGCAGCACCGTGTCTGCTCCGATCAACAGACCTTTTGGGTGATATCGATCTCCTTCTCTTTACAATACCCTTCCATGTGAGCACAATTCTCTATTTCTTGTTGTGATGGTGGCCGATCGCTCCTTGTAAAGGCAACAGGACGCCATCATGAGATATCACTCGTCTGTCCGGTCTGCCGGCCGACCCAGTGCAGTCCGGCGCCAAAAAAGGCCCGTTGGCCAGCGGGCCGTGGACTAGCGTAGACTGCCTCTCGTAGGACAGTCCAGTCTGAGGCCAGGACTGGCCCGGCCAGACTATTGAGACCCCTGACTTACGGCGGCAGGACTGCTTTCCTACTTCCTCAGACCAGCTTCCCTACTTCCAGCTCCGGACACGAGAGGCCACGAAAGCCTTTCATCCCTTGGTACACACCCATGCGGAGCGAGTTTTATGGCTTCTCGGGCCCGTTGGGGTAGGGTATGAGGTCCGTGCAAGACAGAGAGGTGACTAAGCAGAACGAGTGATGTATTACAACTGTACAGCTTCCACGGCAGCTGGCTTCTCCACAGCAGTGGGTCCTTCCAGAGTGCCAGCAAGTTATCGTGCAATGCGTGTGCGATGTTTAGCGAGGCATCCAACAAGCACGGTAACATGAAGTTTTACAGTCACGGCAGATGGTATTTCCCTTGGCCCTTGGGCATCGCCTTCGTCTGATCAGCAGGTTTCGAGCACTTTCTGCGTGAGCGACTTCATCGTCAATATGCTGGTCCTGAAGGGCGTGGCGGGACGCAGGAGATTTAGCAGTTGCGTGTTGATCGATGTGGAGTCTGAATCTCACTTGGCTACGGACGATGAAGCCCACCTCACCTGGGTGGTCGGTTTGCTTGCGAACCGTATCAGTGGATAGCAGATGGTAGTATGTAATGGTTACCTTTTAGCTTCTGTCTCGTTGGTAGTTTGTTTGCTTCCTCTCGGCCTGTGTTTCTGGCTGTTGTTTGGCTCATGGATAGGTGGTGTTTTTGTTTCTGGCGTCTGGCTCGGCGATGATGGTGTGTAGCTAGTTTGCCCTGTCCTACAATCTGGCCCCCATGCAATAGTCAGGCGACTTCAAAAAAGAGTTGCTAAACGCCTCGAGTAAGATCATCAGGAATGCTACGCGAATACAGCGGTTATATAGAAAATAAGCATTAGCAACTCGAGCAATGCAGTATCACAACGGACCACGTTATTGTTATTACGAGATTGAAATATTTAGATGATTTCACGGTTCTTACAACGGTCATGCTATCACCACTGAATGGCTGCCTTACGCGGTGTATGGAAGAGGGGCCAGACCTGGATGGGCATGAAGACCTACATGGGATAACTACAACCAGGAGGCCTACGACGCGAAGTGCGCCGCCCTCGCGAGAGCGCTGGAGCCGGCATCCCGGCGACCGACGACCCCGGAATGGGTCACGATCTTCACGGACGCCCAAGCGGCCATCAGTCGGATGGCTTCGGGCGAGCCTTGCCCCGGCCAGCAGTACACGCTCCAGGCGAGGAAGCAAATCGCCACTCTGCAGAAGGCCCAGCCAGGCATCGCCATCGAGATCCGGTGGTGTCCGGTACACAAGGGAGTCGCCGGCAATGAAAAAGCCGACGAATGGGCAAAGATTGCGGCGGAAGAGCCAGACGCCCGCGGGGTGGAATGGCTGAGCTACCTGGGCCGGGCAGAGGCACGCGCAATACCTCTCCCAAGCTTTCTTGCGAACCTTAAGCGGGATATCTCCGAGAAGAAGTGGGTTAAGGCACGGCAGTGAGCTGGGGGCCGGACCTCCAAGACGAAATACAGGATGCCGAAAAGCCAGAGGCCGGACGGCATGGTGGCTGGGAGTACCAAGAGGCTCGCCTCACGGTTCTACCAGGTGAAGACGGGGCGCTGCCTTACCGGGCAGTACCTCCACTGGATGAAGAACCGGCACACCTCGCAGTGCTGGTGGTGTCGGTACCAGACACAGACTCGGAAGCACCTTTTCAAGGAGTGTCCGGAGTGGAAGGCCCAGCAGAAGATTCTGTGGGCGGAGATGTGGAAGGAGGCTGGGAGGTGGAAGAGCCAGTGGAAGATCCGGGGCCTCCTGGCCGATGGGCGATGCAGTCAGGCGGTGCTGGACTTCCTCTCTGCTACAGATGTGGGAAGGCGAGTGCCGGCTGAGGAGGACGCAGAGAGCGAGACGTCGGAACGGGAGCTCAGGGAGCGACAGGAGCTGGGAGAGGAGAGGAGGGCGGAAGAGCTGGGTGCTGCGGGGGAATTGGGTGCCGGGGAGGAGCTTCCGCTGTTCCTATATACGCCCTCTTTCATGGCATCCGCAGACGATCGCTGGGAGCGGGCTGCGGCTTCTTTCTTTTGTTTCTCTCTTTTGTCTCCCACTCTCGTTCGGATTCCTTTCCTTCGAGGTGCGCAGGACAGGCCTGGGCGGAAGGCAAAAGGGAGCTTGCAACGTGCCGCCACCATGCGGACAGCAGACGGGAAAAACGGATAAAATGTACGCCGCCATGGTCTAGATAGGCTGTATGCGAGTACGATTAAACAAACAAACAAACAAACAAAACTGAATGGCCGCCTAATTACCATATCTAGCGATAAAGCCCCGTTTTTTTTGGCAACTCTCAGGTCCTCTAACAACCCATTCGGCAGCCCAGATATTCAGCAGCTTAAACATTGACGCCACACGTTTCTAACAGGAGGTTGGCTAGTATCAGAGGGAAAACATAACTGACTTTTTACAGCGGCGACGTGGTACTTCCTGTCTATCCCGTAGCAGGCGGCTCCTCCTATCCACAGACGCCGTAGGCAGCTAGGTGGGTCAGCGGATTTTTAGGTACATGCGCGGATTCCGGTTGATGTTGCGCGAAGCCATGGAAGACACTTCACAGCCACCTTTGCTAGTAACTTTTTTTACTGTGGCTCAGTCGACAATATCGAGGTTCTCAAACCATGAACTCGGGGCGGCGTGCCAGACGCTACATACCCACCCAGAAAACCAAGGCTTCTAGCAGCAACTAAATTTTGTGTGGGATTTGATTGTAGCTTGCAACCGAACAGGGCCTTGAATTCATTCAACTGCTAATTGCTGCCGGTGCTGTGTACGTGTGAAGATAAACGCTCAGATCAATTGATGATGTACATACCCCACAAATAACTACAAGTAAGTATCGGCGGCATGGGTACTCTATTTTGCAATCTAGATGACTTGAGCCGCAAGCTCATCGCCCACCTAAATAGGGTCCAACATGCAACTAGCAACCTTTCCCAAAACAGTAAATTTTCACCAAAATTACCTGTTTGGGCAAAATCATTAAGTTTCACACTTGGCAAATTTCGGTCACTAGTTAGAGTAAATGCCTGACATGAGTACTCATCCCAAAAACAGACGCGCCCGCGCCTCGGTTCTCCCCACACACCTTCCAACCACCACCCCTCGGTTCTTCCTACACATACCTCCCGATCTCACTCTCCTAACCACCACCCCGTTGATCATTCCAAAATGGACGTTGACAGCGATGATACGAGTGGTCTCTCGTCCCTCAGCGATACCGAAGATCCCTTTGCCCCCATCCCAACCACGGACAACGCGTCCAACAGCCAGTCTTTCCTAGAGGCCGACAAGCAGAATCGCAGACGCTCTAACCGCGTATCGAAGCCAATTCAGAGTATCTATAAGGACGCCGTGGAAGAAACGGCGACACGCAAGAAACGGAAGAGGGTCGTAAGGGAGCAGAGCAGTGACGCTGGGGAGGGGAGGACTGTCGGGAAGAAGAACAGAAAGGATGCAAAGGTTTCAGATGAAGAAGAGGAGGGCGATGATGCTGACGAGGAGAACGAGGAAGACGGTGACCAAGCGCTGTCGTCTTTCGTTGAGGATGAGAGCTCTGAGGGCGAACCTGACGAGGAGGAGTTGAAGGAGATAAGGATGCAGCTGAAGAAGGTTGCCGTTGCGGATGCAAAGGCTGCAAAAGGCCGCAGAAGTGCGCCTGCTCACGGCGGCAGCCGCGGGGGACGCTTCGCGAAGCCAGCTACGAAGAAGGTCAAAACGCTGGACGGACCGGTGCCTTCGAGGGCCGCGCGCACGTACGCTGTTGATTCGAGCTCGCCGGAGGATGACCGCACCCCAGTGCAACCGCGCAAGAGGGCTCGCCGTAAGCAGAAGAAGGAGCCGGCGTCGAACAGGAAGGCTGTCGTGAAGGCGGCGGATATCCATGGCGATATGTTTTGTAAGTGATTGCTGCCCTCGATTTGTCATTTCGTTGCGCAATGCGTGTGTGTGACGACCGTCGGGACGACTGCTAATGGCTGTTAACAGTCAAGGTGTTCACCGAAAATAGCGACCTGGACGACATCGCGAACGATTGGCTCACAAGGTACCTAGCAGATAAATCGAAGGGAATGACGGAGTTGGTAAATTTCATATTCAAGGTACCATCGCTGACTTAGTTTCTAACGCGAAGTCCGACTAACTGGTGACTAGTGCTGCGGGTCCGATGCCCAATTGGAATCTTACGATGCGGAAGACAAGGAGGCGGCCGCGGCCAATTTGGAAGAAATCGAGGCGCTATTCATCTCTCAGAACCGCCCGGACTATCCTCTTGTCTCGAAGAAAGCAGAGTACCGCAAGTTCCGGCCCCGTCTCTCGGACTTCCTTGAATCGCTGGTCGCTGCGATCGTCTCTCAGCACGTTCTAGCTAATGACCCGATCCTAATGACGCACCTTCCGCATTTCATCGCTACGATGACCGGCCGGGCTATACGAGCGTTCCGGTACACAACTACTGTCATTGCTGTGGAGATGATCACCCACCTCGCCCAGCAAGCTACAGATCTCCGCCGTATGAATGGGATCACGAACAGACAGTTCGAAGCTGAGCGTGACAAGAAAACGAGGAACCAAGCTCAGGTCGATTCTCTCGCCACTAAACTCGACAAGTGCAAGGAGAAGTGTGACGCCGTGGAGACGCTCCTGGAGGCGATCTTTAACTCGTTCTTTCCGGTTCGCTCACGCGACGTCGACCCGAAGATTCGCATCGAGTGCTCGCGCGGGCTCGGCAAGTGGGCTGTTATCCTCCCGGAGGTCTTTTATGACAGTTCATACATCCGATACCTTAGCTGGAGGATAATCGACATTCACCATGCGGCGCGAGCCGAAAACACCAGGGCGCTGCTGAAGATCTTCCAAAAGAACTACATGAACACCAGATGCTTTCGTGTATTCATGCTGAAGTACAAGGATATATTACTCTCGATGGCTAGCCGAGACATTGATCCCATTGTCCGCGCGTCCTCTGTCGAGCTCCTGAATGTCGCTCGTCAGGCCGGGTTCATCGAACCCGAGGACATCACCAACATCGGGCGGTCACTTTTCGAAACGGACCAGAGGGTTCGCAAGGCTGTTGTTCCGTTCTTCGTGTCGGAACTCAACGATCGGTTCAACGCCAAAATCGAGGAACTCGGTGGTCTGGAGGCTGTGACGGAGATGTTAAATACCGGTAGTCTAACAGGTCCTGGGGCCACTCTGTCCTGGATCAAGTTCAAGTGTTTGGCTGAAGCTCTGCTGATCTACGACAATGACGGAGCCGACGGCGACCAAAACCAAGTCACTCGCTCCAAAGGCTTCAATAACGTCCCCGTGAGAATCCACGAGATTGTTCACAGGTCCTCACTTGTCGGCGCAGCACTGTGGGATGCTGTAGACGAAGTTCGCGATTGGGAGAGCCTGACGCGCTTCCTCTTGTACGATCATTCTTGCAATTCCTTGGACGTTGATGATAGAGCTCCGGTGGATCCCGCCTCAAAAGTCAAGAGAGCTTTTGCAGTAAAAGGTCATGCAGACGTGGTATTGATTCAAATCTTGCATTCCAGCGTCATCGGTAATCTTCACAGGGGCCCGGACCCAACGAGGAAACCCCCCAAAATCGTATGTTTATCGCCACGATTTTTGTTCGTTTTCATCCCGACTGATACCTGTGTAGCGTACGGCAAAAGAGATCGAGAAGTACAATGATAGTGTCCACCGGAACCTCATTAACTGGCTTCCGATGCTGTTGAGAAAGTTCGGCGCCTTACCGGAGGCGGCGTCTACCGTCCTACGCATCACTCAGCTCCTGAAGATGGATGTTTACCAAGAACTCCGTCAGAATGCCGGATACTCCCGCCTCCTGGACGAGATATGCAGACAGATCCGCACCTTCTCCGACGAGAGCGTTCTGCACGAGGCCTGTACGACCTTGAAGATCGCCAGACAGTTCGTCGATCTCAAGGAGGTTACCCAAGAGAAAGTTGGTCACCTCCTTGAGGATATCATCAATGTCATGGCCGGTATCGTCGGCGCGAAGGCGGACGTGACGACTGAGGAGTTTGAGGGTAACTCACTTCGGTGGTTGGTCAATACCATAAAACGCCTCGAGGCCCTCATCAGTGTCTGGAACTGCTGCGACGTGTTCGAAGCCCCCGTAAAGACTCCAGGCGACGACATCATCCCCGTTGACGTCCTCATTTCGATGCTCGATCGACCCATCAACAACGACAAACTTGAGATGAAGCTCACCTGCCATATGCTGCAGGCACTTGACTGGTACTTCATGTGGAAGATCGAAAGCGAAGAATCCGATCGTGGCACAGACGTCACTAGGCTCATCGAGCGGGCCCAACGCATGATGTCCCGCTGCAAGATCATCCTTTCGGAGCGCTCCCATGCCGATTCATCCAAACTCGCGGCCATGGTCTCAATCCTTAGCATCGCCACGACCTTTCGCATGTCAGGGAGCGACCGCCTCGAGTCCCTTTTTGACATGCTGGAAGACAACACGCAAGAAGATATACTTCAGACCTTCGCAGCGCTGGAAGCCCAGTTCGCCAAGTACAGCGGCCGCAAACTCCAGTCCGACGATGAATCGCCGACGGACGAGGCCGAGGAAGTCGACATAGTGGACGTGAGCGTCCAATATGAACTCGAGAATCGCCTGTGCGACACGGCGAAGCAGATTGTCTTCGGGACTGTGGCGGGAGTTATGGATATCAGTGAGGTCAGGCCCCGGCTGACGAGGAATAAAGCACATCTGGGTCCGAACTACAAAGCCATCGTTGCCTTCCTCAGCGATCACCCGCGCGATGTTCCAGGTGCACGGAGGAAACTGGCGAAACTTGCTACGAAGAAAAAGAAGAAGGAAAAGAGCGCCGAGGAGGTTGACACCGACGAGGAAGACCCGGAGGGAGCACATGTGGAGGAAGGAAACGAAGGAGAGGAAGGAGTTGATGAAGGAGAGGAAGGAGTCGATGAAGAGGAGGAAGGAAGCAAAAAAGGGCACGAGCACGAGAGCGAGCCGCTCTCCGACGTGGCAATGGACTTCGCGTGGTAGTTAGTTGGCAGGCTTCCCTGCTGTGTTCATGATTTAGTTTGCTTCTTGAGATCTAGGAATGTTGCTCCGCGTTGGGTAGCTCGGCCCTCCCTCCATACTTGTGATTCACTTGGGCACCCCCAGTTTGTGTTCCTGCTGAAGTTTTTCGTAGAGGGAAATCTATGCCACCAGCCACTCCCATCTATTAGCACTTACCTGCTGCAACTGTGCTCTCGCTGCGAAAGCGATTGAATTAAGTTGATGTGGATTGCAGATAATTAGAGGTTGCGACCGAGAAGAAGAAATGTAACGCTGCATTCCTCTCTGGGAGTGGAGCATACGGTTGATTTTTTTTATATTTACATACCGTATAATCTCGGATAAGAGTCCTCTTTTTGAAAATGGTTAGCGCCCTCTTGGCGCTCTTGGCGCCGCTCTTGGCAGTCTTGGCGCGACCGCAGCGCGCTTGGCGCTTAGTCAATATCAGATTCACTAGCGCAAAAAACCCCGTGATATTGTCTAGTACATACGGCCTCAGGCTTCGTCTCTCCAACAGAATTCCACACCATCATCATCTTCAGTATCGCTGATACTAGGAAACATCTCTGAAACCACATACTGCCTATGTACTCCTTCCAGCCTCTTGCTTCTTCTAGCTAAACTTACTGGTTCAACAGGAAGTTTTCCCTTGCTTCTAAGCTCCGAGCCCGCCGACAACGCGTCCGCCGAGTCCGCCGATAATGCGACCGCTGAGCCGGCCCCGGCTGCCAACCGTACGCCCGCCGAGACTGCCGAGAGCATGCCTGCCGAGGCTGCCGAGGAAGAGCAGGGAGCTGTGAGGGGTTGAATATCAGTATTTCATGGGTGTCTGCTGAGCTTTATTCGTGACGATGCGAATGGAGATCTCATTACGAGAGAGGAATCGATTGAACCAGCCGTCGGAAACCACAAATAATGTAGGACTCTCTGGGTAAAGTTGAAGAAATAACGCCTTTGCTGTCCGTTCGAACCGCTTCTTCCGTACAGTCTTGCCTTCCTTGCGTCGATCAGCAAACGCTTGCACCAAGGCCTTCTCAAGCGTAGGCCAACGCCGCGAGATGGTCGGTGTCTCTTCTGTGAAGGCTTCATCAAAAGTAATGTCTCCCCCTCCTGCCGCCATCTGTGCAAATATCGTGTATGCTTTAGGTTGTAACGCTTGCACACCTCCTTAGCCCTCGGAGCTCGTAGACCACCTTTGCCGTCATCTATCCTGCCATATGTCGCATATGACAGGACTCCCAATTTGAATGCAGTCGTAAACGCTCGTTTCTCGCGGGTGGGACGTGTAGCCGGAGGAGGAAATTTGCGCGAGAGGTCTGCGGTCGCCTGTCTCCTTGGGCCGGGCTTCGATTTCGGTTTACGGGGTGATAGGGGTGGACGGGAAAGCGGCTCGATGTCTTCATCTGGGGCATTGCCGGTAGGTTCTTGAAGCGAAAGTGCAAGAACGAGAGCTGCGAATTGCGATACGATTGTGTCAGGTGTAGTTGGCATTATGAAATTGACTCCGACGTTCCTGTTGACTTGATCTTTGTGGGGCGTATTGTCACGATGCTGCTCAGCTCACTCCCATTCTCACGGGCTTCAGCCTCCCAACCTCCTAATTAGTTGACGTTGTATTGCCGCCACTACGCTAACCCTAAGCGCACTAGCGCGCGTTACACCGCGCTAAACCCATTTCAAAATGAGGACTCTTATCCGAGATTATACGGTACTTAAGTATTCATTTATTGCGTGCGGCCTACATATGATGTAGAGTCTACGTACCAAAAATGACGTTTCTTTGAAATCCTGGCACGTGACGAATTTCTGTATTAGTAGTGCTAGATGTGACTGCGACTGCGTACTAAGCTTAGGTTAGTTACACTGCGCTTTCAATTGGAGGCTAGATCAGCGCTGAAATTAGATGGTTCCGAACGCTGGCGAGCTTTGGTGAAAGCCAGGATGAGTTGAAGTAGCCGCATTAACGAGGTTTATGCGGCCTTGGAAAAGGTTATATACATACCATGAAAGACTGGGGGTAACTCAAGGTTTAATATACCATGAATACCATCGACGAGGTACTAGTTTCACCTCACGGTTCTCCATCACCGCTTTATGGTGTGGAATGCAGGCATAGATTTAATAGGGAAAGAGCGGGCACAGAATGAATTGGGTCGCCGCTGTAGTATAGCCAGCAAGCAAACATGTACATAAGTACATAGTTACAGCGACACTGACAGTAAAGGAGTAAGGGAATACAGCGTCGCCGCAATAGAAAACAGGAGGAACTGAACGGTTGTTCTTACTGGGTTCCATATTTCTCGGCATGTTTTGTTCTAGGCAGGGAAAGCGAATTGCAAATGGTGGAAGCCGGGAGTCCTCTGGTAATTTTCGGCTATCTAGCATGATATTATGGCTTTTTAGTTACTTCAACCGAGTGTCAGGATTTTTTGTGAATATGACGGCAACGGGTGATAATCTATGACACGCGGGACTGCCGGCTTCCCCGCCATAGTTTTCGGACATCGATTCTCAACTTTCGCTAAGTTTAAGTCTGCAATGGCGGAATGGTCCGCGGATGGAAATTTCGATATTCGTTACGAGTACTCAGGGAAGATATGGAACATCGCGGTCTGCTGGGTTGCAGAGTGTGCTATCCGTTCTAGGGCAATCCTCAAGCCCAAGCTGGGTTATGTCGAAATTCCCGTCCTAAATGGTGAGCATACTGCTTGTGTTGGGCTCATGCATAGCAACCACCGTAGCATCAGCATTCATCAGTTCTTACTCGAAGCTGTTCCGAGGGTCATGAAGATTGGTGCCGCTGCAAGGCCTCGCGGCGTTGCCAAGGCGATCTACTACGTTGGAAGGAATCCTTGAGACTTCATGCCTCACTACCTCACTGCTAAAAGCTGGATTGATACCTACAGTACTGCCAAATCAGCAACTTTGATCGGGATACTTTGGCTGGATGCTGGTTGGTGTGGAAGAATGGGCAATCCTGTGTGAGCATTAAGATTTACATGGGTTACAACTAGGAGGCCTACGACGCAGAGTGCGCCGCTCTCGCCAGGGGGCTGGAAACGGCTTCGAGAAGACAATCACCCCCAGAAAGGGTCACGATCTTTGCGGATGCCCAGGCGGCAATCAAGCGGTTGGCCTTGGAAAAGCCTGGCCCCAACCAGATGTACGCGCTCCAGGCAAGAAGGCATATTGCAGTGCTACGGAGGGCCAGGCCAGATGTCACTATCAAGATCAGGTGGTGCCCAGCCCACAAAGGGGACCCAGGAAATGAGAAGGCCGACGAATGGGCTAAGCTCGCAGCGGAAGAGCCAGGCACCCGCGGGGTGGGGATGGCGAAGGTGCTCGGACCGGGCGCAGGCGCGTGCGATGCCGTTTCCCAGATCCCTCGCACACCTCAAGCGAGAGATCTCCGACAGAAACCCGTCAATTGGCTGGGGCCGAGCCTCCAGCAAGAAGCACAGGATGCCAAGCAGACATAAGCCAGACGGCATGGTTGCTGATAGCTCCAAGAGGCTTGCCTCGAGGTTTTGCTAGCTGAAGACGGGGCACTGTCTCACCGGGCAGCACCTCCACTGGACGAAGAATCGGCCCACCACTCAGTGCTGGTGGTGCCGGTACCGGACGCAGACCCGGGATCACCTCTTCAAGGTGTGCCCCGAGTGGAAGGCCCAGCAGAAGATCTTGTGAGCTGATGTGCAGAAGGGAAGTGGGAGTAGAAAAAGCCGATTCAAGATCCGGGACCTCTTCCAGGTCTTTAAGACACCCACACCCATTATTCGTTCACATGATCCAACATCATCTAGTTGGTATACGCTCGCCAAGTTAGCGCTCGGCTTCCTCTCCGCAGACGTCGGCTATGCATATCGGTACGAGTGGGACCGTGATAAGCGTATCGATGCTGTCTTGGAGCGGACAGACCCGGTCTCTGTCGGTCCAAACATCATCGATTGGCCTGATGCTCGCGAGGGCAGTTAATTAACTTTCCGCCAACGTCATCGTTAGAATCCTGGCACGCTCGTGTACATACGTAGATACATACCGTATTGCAGCATATTACCTGGCGTCGCGTACGTCACCGTACCTCCAACAGTGTCCGGTGCCGCCTCTTGCGGTGTGGAATCTCGTTTTGCGTGCGCCTTGGAGGCGGCTTTCTACGGCAAGGACCCCTGGTACCTGCGGTCGCGTGTACCATCAGACAACTCCTGTTTTGTTTGCATGCTGATACATATATTCCGTCAAGCGAGACCGGCCACTGGTAACTAATGGATATTCCCGTGTGATGGAGGGGTTCATGCGGGCTGCTGCTCGCTACAGGGCGGCAATGCTGCGGTTGGAGGTAAAATGGCTGCTGACAGCGACCTTTATCTACGAAACAAGTTTTGTCACTTCAGATGGAAGGGCTCCCGAGATGATGAAACGTGAGTTACAACAGGCGGTGGCGTATCGCGATATTCTAATTATTCGTGCAGAGCAGGCGATCTGTCTAACTACTACCGAAGCCACGAAATATCTTGAGAAACAGGGCATGTTGCAGCATGCCGACACGCCCATTCGCAGGTGTGGCACCCGCATCTCTTGACCTTGAAGTTCGCCTGCGGCATGATCCAGAGCGGGGTTGGAATAGACGGTTCGTTCCCAACTTGGCATTTGCGGGGGCCTCGGTCTAACCTATTCAGAATTGACTGAAACTATGAGGATTGTTGCACTGGTACACTTCGAGCGGGCTATCGACACATTGGATCGCCGGAGGGCATACAACATTGTCGGTTTGGTCCTAAAACATGGTAGTGAGCACTGCCGACACGGGAATTACTGGTCTTCCGCTATTCCTGACGAACTCGGTGCGTGCAGCTACACTCCGTTGCGGTTCGCTGAACGTTGGCGACCGCTGGCTGGCGGTCACGATCAGGTGGGCTTCCGGACGCGGTCCGCCTGTTCGCCGAGATCGCTCGGATGTTGTCCCGCTGAAACCCCCAGGACTCGTCGCTCCACAGGTTGCAATCAATCCCCAACGCTCTTGCCGTGTTGTAAGCGTGGAGCAGGCCGTCTGACGTCACTGCCCGCCCGTTTGCGCCCCAGGTACCGAGGTATCCCCACAACCTCGCCGCGCTCGTCCAGAATCGGCCCTCCGTTGAATCCTTGAAACGTGCGGGCATTCATGACCGGATAATACGACCCTTTATGCACGGTCGCATAGCTGTGGCCGATGATGTCCACGGTGTAGATGGGTTCGTACGTTCCGAGGCTTGCCGCGTACGGTAAGATCAGAGAAGAAAACTCCGCCGTGTCGCATTCCAAGATGGCGACATCGAGATCCCGATCACGATAGAGGGCCTTGACAACGGCAACCACTACGAGCGAGTTTTCCCGTGCAGCAAGGTATACCATTTCGGGGACGGGGTCCCCGGGCCCAACCCGCAGGCGGATCGAGCGCGTGCGAGGCGGTGAAAAGGAACTTTGTTCCGAAGGCGAGCGCGGTCACGACGGCTGTTTAGAGGCATGAGAATTCGCCGCGCACAGAGGGGGTGATACTGTACGTACAGATGTTGTCTCCCACACCAATGGCCCACTGCAGGACACACGGTTTGTGTCCGACCGTCAAGGGACGCGACAGGTACTTCCACTTGTTCAGTTTGAAGACGATGGCGAGCGTATGGACAGGCTGGATGGTCGGCACGGCTGTGCTGTGATACGCCCTCGGGGAAGGGGGACTGTTGAGCAGATCCGAGAGGTAACGCCTGGTTCCGGTAGCTGGCAAACGTCAACTCGAGTCAGATCACAAGCGGCCACTCGGAGGAGGCAGCTGGCGGATCGTACTCATATGGTCATTCTCGGAGACGCAGCCCGAATTCGGACTGATCGATCGGACGTGGACCGTCGACCCAGAAGGCCGCACGCTAGCAGCGTAGAAGCTGTCAGCACGCCGTAGGCCAGAGAGGAGTCGCACTCGGGGGAGGGAGGGTGTCCAGGGGCGGGACAAGGAACGAAGAACGGACGAGGGGGTATGTATGGAGCGGAGCGCACTCACTTTGCACGGGAAATGCTGCTCGAAGCCATCTTGGTTGTTTTGGGGGGGTGCACTGGGTTGTATAGAAGAAAGAAGATGAGGGAGAAGGGTGGATGTTGGATTGCGGTCGGGGGGGTTTGTATAGATGGAGGGGGGGGAGGGATGGAGAGGAAGGGGGAGAGAGGGAGAGAGAGGGATGGAGGGAGCGGGAGGGGGAGAAGAGGCGTTCACTGCTGCACTGCTGCACCGCTGCGCGGGAGGACGACGGGAGGCGGATACTGGCGAGCTGCAGCTCGTCGTAGAGGGCAACCGGGTCTTGAACTCAAAGCAGTGTTGTGCATCCGCAGAAGGGCGGACGGTGCGTTGGGTTTCCGTCGAGACGCAGAGCAGAGTTGGGTTGAGGCCCATGGGACTCGCTCACGATACGGCTACACTGGGCCGGGCCGACACTGCAGCCGCCGACAGCCTCCGTGACGCAGGGCTAACTCCGGTGAACTCTCGGCGCGCCGAACTCTGCTCCCCGATCGTGTTTGTTGCATTGCATTACACGGGACCAACTCTACTCCCCGAGTGATGCGCCGCCGCACCTGTTGTAATATCTCACGCTTCTAAGTAATCATGGCGGCAGGCATGGGCGCACCCCTTTTCCCTTTCTCTCCAGGCTTCAGCCTTACTCAGATAATACATACATACAATCCTCACTTTCAACAGCGCTGTTGTGGCATGCAGCATGTCTTCTGTGCTTAGTCACTCCATATCTGCTGTGTCAAAAAAGAGGTGCTTTTTGTGACGGTAACGCTACGGTAATATATTACTTCGTGGACAATGCTGCGCCGAATTTAAAATTCCGAAATAAGGCGGCTGTTTGGAATTCATATGTTAAAAAGATGAGTAATCAATTTGCGGTGCGCATTATTAAGCCGTTTTTCTGTCGTAGCAGAGCGGTAATCATACAGTTGGGTAATTGAAAGAATGCTGCCTCTCCACCGTCGTGCCCGGGCTGTTTAAAAGCCACCGCACTGGGGAAAGGGGGAAAAAAGTATCATTTTATTCTTTTTCTTTTTTCTTCTTCTCTTTTTACCATGCAAGCTGTTGCCTCTGTTGGCATTAAGGCAATCTCAGCCAGTCCCAATACACACACACATCGACCCCGTGAGCCATGACCGCAGCATTACAGTGCTCAGATCTTGTGCGGCAGTTGCCACATCGGAGCATTCCCCTTCTCCAATGGCATTGATCTGGAGTGCTGCAGTCGGCCTCACGATGCTGTAGTTGGCGGCATTCCCCGAGAAGACTGGGGCTATGTAGGTCAAAAACCTCGCAACAATGGCATTCGTAAAGAATGCGCCTTGCACTTTGGGTTGCACAGTTTTTCCCGACAGCCGTTATCTACCTAACCAAACTCAAATAATTACGAATTTACGCCATCAGAAAATCACAAAACTGCTAAATACATAGATTCCCAACATACCAGTACTAAGACCTTACTTTAAAAAAAATTGAATTATTACAGTTGCAAAAAACACCCAGTTTTTTTTGTTTTTTTTTGACACTGTGGGTACATAGTGGCGTCACATCTTCGCAAGACAACCAGTCATATCTTCGCAGGACAACCATCACATCTACACATCACACTCCCACTGACAAGCACCTGGAGCTACTCCGCACGAGTGACGCGCTGTGTTCGCGCGGACGGTGTTGGCCTAGGTGTGACCGCCTGATCGCTCCATCCCTACGGAAAACCAATCGCGCATGGAACACGGAACTCCTCACGCCCACGACGAAGCTTGATAGCTACGAACGCAAAGCGCACCCGAGCCGACAGCGGACACCCGGTCTACACCCGGAGCACGGCGGAGAAGGCTCCGTCGCACGGAATGCGATGCGCCAGCCCTATGTATGCTCCACGGCCGCAGAGGAGCCCGTTCCGATCGTGGAGATCAGCCGCGCTACATACGTCTCGAGTCCTGTGTACATAGAGTACGCGCTACATGGTTCGCCGCCATTCCTTTCGTTTCCCTTCCTTCCATCGCATCGCCGTTCAACGGTCGACAACCGGCCGGCACGGAGCCGCTAGGTTGGAGGGGGCAGGTTGGTCCGACGGCACGCGGGCAACAGCAGCACGTGGGGCGTTGCGAGACGAGCGAGTACGAAGAAACAAGGGACGAAAGAAAAAAAATTGCGGCTGGGCGAGCACATCCACCGGGTTTTCGCAGGATGCCACTCGCCGTGACGTCGTCGCAGGACAAGCAACGCTGGGGCAGGGATATCTAGGGGATGGGGCTGAGGTCATGCGCGACCGCGCCGCCATCGAGGCGGGGTGTGCAGTGCTGGAGCGGGCAGCTGGCGCTGGCTGGACTGCAGGCGTGGCTGGCCGGGCGCGTGCGCCTTGGATCGCCGTTGCGAGCGGAATGGATGTATGACGATGATGCATGCATGTCGACCGTGTGGGTGGAAACGGCTCCTTCTTGATGGCGGTCGGCGGGGGCCGAGATGCTGCTCACGGACTAACTGCTGCGATGCGCGCGCCGTTAGGTAATCGCGATCGACCGGCAGCCCCTCCCCCGGATCCGCGGAGAACGCAGCAGCGCCATCAACTCGCGCAGCAGGCTGGTCGTGTGGAGCCTCGATGCGGCGCTGTCTCGCAGATCGCCGCCGCTTCGCTCCGCCGTGTTCCACTTCGTCGTCGCCGGCGTCGTCGTGCTTGGATGGGTGGATGCGTGGGTGTCGTCCGTCCCATGCGCGTACGTAACGGATTCAGGGCGCTGGGCAGTCCCGCGCACGAATGGCGCGTTGCCGTTGGCAGCATGTGGAGGCATCTGGATGCGGCACCTACACGCTTGGGCAGGAAGCGTGCTGCCTCCACGGCCCGCTTCGTCAGCAGAAACGTCGGGGAAAGCAAGTTCGCCCCGTCTCGTTTCCGGGCAGTTGGAAGCGGGCAAGCACGCCGTTCGGGTAGGTCCGCCACCGAGAACGTGCCCGTGGCAGGCTGACCGTCGAGTTCCGGTGGCAGCTGAGCACCACCACCACAAGGGGCGTGCGGGGAGGCGGATTCGGCGAGCCTCCTCCGAGCTGGCGCCCTCGCATCGAGCCCGCTGAACTGGTGCATTCGATTCCCAGGGGCTGGCGAGCAAGGAAAAAAAGAAAAAGAAAAAGAAATAACGAAAAAGAAAAGAAACGGCAGGAAAAAGAAAACAATGGACCGCACGCTCTCCCCATTAGGAGCATGCGGCCACGCACCAGGCTCATTGGAGCTGCGCTGCTGCGCGTACGTAACGGAAAGCTTCTTCCCTACAAGCTTCGGTCACGATGCCGGTCGGACGCCTGCGACAGCCCAAGCATGGCGACCCGCGATATAGCGCCGGGAAACAACCTCCGCGATCCACCGCATAGCGCTCTCCTCCTCCCATCTTTAAGCTCCGCTGCTCCTCCGCCAGTCGTTGCATCCGCTTCAGCTTGCACATCCCATTGTCTTCAGCCCGTCATCTCACCTCATCCGCTCCCATCCGCACGCATCCACTCGCCTGCCCGACGACCGCTGCATTATGTGTCTGCAACCAAACGACCTACGACAGAAGATATCATAGAGCTCGCTGTCCGTCCGCTGCTGCAGTTCCCGGCCCACTCAATTCGACCCGCCAGTTCAACGGCAACCACACATTGATATACAACGGCGTCTCGCCTCCTCCGCATCTCAACACCGACAGCTCCAGCATCCTCCCCCTTCCCCAACTACCACCACCCAACTACTACCACCACCCACCCAACTACCCCTCCACTCCTATGCCCGTCTACAGGAATTACATCTCCGTCCCGAATTTCAGGAGGATAGGCTGTCACATCAAGTCGACCGGAACTAGCTCTACGACGTCCGTGTTTAACCTCGAGACCGGCGAAATGGCCAAATACAGCCTGTCCAAGCTCAAGTTCGCGCAGAAGCCGAAGGTGGAGTCGCCGAAGAGCTCCAGAGCCAGCCTCAACAAGTCCGCGGACTCGGCCATCGACCTGAAGATCGAATCCCCGCCGCTGGTCCTCTACGGACAGCCCAAGGAATCGAGCGGCGCGCTGCTCTCGGGCCTGATCCACATCGACAACGAGCAAGGAAAGGAGTGGGAGAGCTTCACCATGACCCTGCTGGTCGAGACGCTGTCCAAGCGGCCGGTCCAGAACGGCTGTCCGGACTGCGTCACGCGGGCCGAGGTCGTCCACCGATGGACGTTCATCTCGTCCGCCACCACCTCCAGCGCGCGCAAGGAGCTCCTGCTCAGCTACCCGTTCAGCTACCTCCTCCCCGGACATCTCCCCGCCTCGAACGACAATGCACTGTGCAGGATCAGCTACTCGCTGGTAGCCAATGCTGTCAGCGTCGACGGCGACGAGCTCCAGTTCAAGAAACCGATCACCGTCGAGCGCTCGATCCTCCCCGGACCCGACCGCCACTCGGTCCGAGTCTTCCCGCCGACGTCGCTCTCGGCAACCCTCAAGATTCCCGCCGCCGTCCACGCCGGCAGCGACTTTGCCGTCGACCTGCGTCTGGACGGCATAGTCAACGAGGAGAAGTGCACGCGGTGGCGCCTACGAAAGGTCAGTTGGCGGATCGACGAGAATTCAAAGGCAGTGTCGCCGGCGTGCAAGCTCCACAGCGCCAAGCTCGGGGGTGTCGGAAAGGGCGTCGCGCACGAGGACACGCGCACCGTCGGTTCCGGCGAGGCCAAGAGCGGTTGGAAATCTGATTTCGAGTCTGCCGATGGCAGGATCGAACTCGAGCTCGTGGCGGGGATACCGGCGCACACGAAGGCTGCATGCCAACTCGAAACAACCAACGGCACCACCGTGGACCATGTGTTGGTGGTTGAGATGATCGTCGCTGAGGAGCACAAGTCCGGGCCGAACAAGGTAGTCACCCCTACCGGCGCCGCGAGGGTCCTGAGGATGCACTTCAAGCTCGTGGTCGCCGGACGCAGCGGTCTTGGCATCAGCTGGGACGAAGAGGCGCCGCCAATGTACGAGAATGTGCCGGCCGCGCCGCCCAGCTACGGCATCCCCGACTCGCGCACTTCGTTCTCTTCGTACGCCGATGTTCCTCCGCCGCTCGGCGACGGCGCATGATGCACAGCTGCCTCTCCTTTTTCATTTTTTTTTCTCATTCTTTTGTTTTGCGTTCGTCTCGACTCTGGAGCATTGGCTGGCGCAAGGTGGTGGGCACAGGCGTTACATGATTTGCTTTCTTTTTTTTCCTTCCTTCCTTCCAACTTTACTTTCATTTTCCTTTGTTGTTGCAACTCTGTACCTGGAAGGGGGAGGGGGCAGAGGTGCAGGCGTATCATGGGGGAGTTTCCTTTTTTTTTTTTTTTTCAAAGTTTTTTTTTTTCTTGTAGTCTATGTGTGTACTTTTTCTTTCACATCACACGGACTTCTGGATGTGGGGTGGACAGGCGACGCGGGGATTTACTTGTGTCATGGTGGCGTTCTCAGATGCGATAATAATATCGCGAGTTTAATCCAACCCTATTTACCCTTGCATGGCCTCTGGTTCGAGCAGGGTGATCAATGTACCTATGTAGCTGCCCCATCCACGTGCGCGACGCGGAATACATGCAGATACATACTTCACATAGAATCGAGTAGGGTATGGATCTTAGCGGCTGGATTTATCCGGGTCGCTTCCGGGGGGGAGGGGAGTGCGGGGGATTTCCGCGGAGAGGCGGGTATGGAACGGGGAGCAAAGAAGGGGGGGGGGGAAAAAGGTCACATGTTTTTCGCTCGGCAGCTAGTGGGTAAAATATGGCGTGGTTGTGGTCGGCGTTCTGGGGCTGGGAGCTAACTAGGGCGAGTCGGTTAAGTTGCGACAAGTGTTTGCGTAAGACGACGACGTGGGCTGACATATTCCGTGGCGCAGTGGCGCAGGTTCGTCAGCACTGCTTCCACACCGCAACAAACCGTTCGACGCCGCAAACCCTCCGACAACACGAGCCCTGCGACGTTGAACTCCTAGACACAAGTGAGATCGCCATCGCTTTACCCACACCGTTTGGTCTCCCTCCCTGTTTGCCGTTGGTTGCTTCAATCGCGGGGACTGACGCGAATCGCCAGCATTCACGGCGATCCGGGCTGCGGTTCCGAATGCTACGGAGGTCGGAAACAGGAAGGATGCATCCAGCAGACTAGATGTGCACACATCCCAACAACGTCAACGCCCATTCGCACAATCTAGCACCCACCGCGGCGAAGGCCACGCTTCCTCATGGACGTGATCCTATTCGAAGAACTTTCTGGCTGCGCCGTCCGGAACGCCGCTGGCCTGTGGCGCATGCTCAGCTGTCGATGCTCGACATGTAGAGTAGTTACCCGGATGCTAACTAGTTGTGGATGTGGCCCCTTCCCCCACCACTCAATCACTGACACGTGCTGCCGCGTCGCGTAGGGGCCTGCTCAACAACTACCCCAGCGAGGCCGTCGTCGTCGGATGGTTCAAACACGATGGCCAGCCGGTGATCGATCGCGCTACGCCTCGCGGTTTCTTCCCATTTGTCACCACCGGCTCCCTCCCCATCCGAAGACCGATCTGATACTCCCAACTTGCCCATCTCCTGGAACCACGTTCGCCTCGCCGGCGAGCCCAACAGCACCCAGGATGCCTCCGACTACGATTCGACCATCGTGCAACTGGCAAACTACGTGCGCGAGGTGTTCGATGCTCGGACGGCGAGACGCATGGTTCACTCCTTTGCGCTGTGCGGGATCGACCTGAGGGCCTGGCGCTTCGACTCTGCCCGGCGCAGCAACATCAACGCCCAACCAGCAGCGCCGTTCATCGCCGCGATGCTGTCCTACTCTACCATGAGTGCGGCTGTCATTGGCTCCTTCGATCCCTCCTTCCGATGGACGACCAGCGACGGCATCGAAACCGCGTTCGACCCCACGATCCATCCGATCAACAGCACCACTCTATTCCCCTTCACGCGCTGCTGGCCGATCCAGTTGCCGAACACAAGCTCTGGGTCGATCCACGCGAAACCGCTCTCGGGCTGCTTCGCCATCAAGATGGGCAGCAGCACATGCTACAGGACTCCGTGGGCCAAACGACGGCAACCTCCCGCCGTCCGCCTGGTCAAGGACCAATGGCGGGCGCCTGATAGTGTCTCGGGGGGCACGTTCCTCGCCCTTGCACTGGCTGGACACCACCACCGGTTGGACTCCCAAAGCCCATCTGACACGGCGACATGGCGTCGGACTCCGTGCCCTCGTCACCCGTCGTGAGGATCACGGGCTTTCTCTGGGCGGGCCTCGACCGTTCGCCGCAGGGGCCCCCAGACGCCTAGAGCAAACAGCGGCGTATGCGGCAAACGTCGAAGCCGCTGGCGCAGGACTCCATCACGATGGTTGACCGGGTGCAGACACTGCTTCTGATCTCTCCCGTCGGCCCTCCGCTGCTCGAGTTCAAGGCGTTCACGCCGCGATCCAGGGGCACCGGCACATGTACGAGCGACACGGGGTGCTTTCGTCGGGACGTGTCTTGCGCTAATACTCTGCTGCCCCCTTAGCCCCTCTTTGTATTGATGAGATTTCTGCGTTCCACATGCGAGGCTGCACGGCAGTCTAACACTCATTTTTCGGAGTTTCTATTGACTCTCTCACGTCCCACACATGTCTAACGCCTTCCTGATGGTGACTGCAGTTCCAGCCTTGACTCTTCCGCTCTTCAAACTCCTCTGCTCACCAAATCCCCTTACGGGAATTCCAATAGCAGCTGCCCCAATGCCAAAGCAACCCAACAGCGCAATCCTCCCTAGCCCTATGTAACCTCGTCAAACGACACCCCACCAGCGCGTGGCCGGTAAGTAGGTAGCTTGATTTGATACCCACACAGAGCTTCCTATGGGGTTCTGCTCATTGAGTTGGGGCAGCCGTTGCCTATCCAGCCGCATGGACGAGAGTACGAGAGAAGCCACCAGCAGGGTTCCATTCATCACTACCTCCATCTTCCCTTCTCATCAAACGCCCAGCCATCATGAAGGGGTTGTGTCCTGTCTGCACTGGCGATTAACGGTAGGCCTGGGGAGGGGAATATGACGACACGTATCGGTTTAGCGCGTTCGGGCATCACGAGTGATCCGTCATTGCCGACGTGCACTCTGCTTTCGCATATGCATCGGTACGCGCCTGCTTTCAACGGCTACATACAGAATCGGGGTGAGATAGATGTCTAGATAGATCGCCGCCACGGCACCGCCACCCAACCCCACTGCGCAGCTCCGTCGCCCCTCTCCTTCAATGCCAAACCTATGACGTGATGGACACCCTTGGAGCACATCCTCAGCTTCCCCCTCCCCATCCCATCCATCCGGAGGATCCGCGCCTCCAACTTTCCTCACGCCCAGACAGCGATGACGTCTTACGAAGTGCCTCCCCAGGATTCCCCTCGCTACGTATGCGTAACGTCCCCCCCAGAGTGCCACCAATCCCGCGCTGCTCTTCGCCGCGAAAAAAAAAAAAGGCTTGGAACATCGCCTCGCATCCAAGCTCGGGCGTCACAAAGTCCATCTTCTTTGTATGGCCAGTTCCGCGCGTCGCCGCACGACATCACCGCCCTCGCCTCGACGCCCGCAGCCTACCGAAGATCCTCCTGCAGCCGACGTCTCCAATCGCGGACCCACCTCG